>Ga0182004_10001943_pt1 | contig 15743 bp, 13 predicted proteins | sample Sormic07211540_1_FD_120479 | JGI IMG/M metagenome (GOLD analysis project Ga0182004, IMG submission 120479) | Endophyte microbial communities from Sorghum bicolor roots, Mead, Nebraska, USA - 072115-40_1 MetaG | ecosystem: Host-associated > Plants > Roots > Unclassified | place: USA: Nebraska...
AGCACTTTCGTTTGTATTTGACAAATATTGTCCAATCATGGACTAACTAGACTCAAAAGATTCGTCTCGTCAATTTCGACCAAACTGTACAATTAGTTTTTATTTTCGTCTATATTTAATACTTCATGCATACGTCTAAAGATTCGATGTGACGGAGAATGTGAAAAATTTTGCAAAATTTTCTGGGAAGTAAACAAGGCCTTAGTTCCAAAAAATTTTGCAAAATTTTTTAGATTCTTCGTCACATCCAATCTTTAGACGTATGCATAGAGTATTAAGTATAGATAAAAATAAAAACTAATTGCACAGTTTGGTCGGAATTAACTAGACAAATCTTTTGAGCCTAGTTAGTCCATAATTAAATAATATTTATCAAATATAAACGAAAATGCTACTATTTTTATTTTGCAAAAATATTTGGAAATAAACACGGCCTCAGCACATGTACCCTTTGGACTTGGAGCACCACCAACACCAACGCCAAGCCTGGCTGCGTGGGGGTGCCGCTGTCGTCAATGGCGACGCCGAGTGCCATGTGCCCTGTGCTTTGCCTTGCCCTAAGGCCTACCACCATGGGCCGATGGCCAGGCCGAAAAGGCCCATCACTCCACCAGTTACACAAGTCGCAGAAGCTCCTTCGGCGGCGTCTTCAACCTTGCTTCAAGCTCGGTGGCTCGCTGGGCACTACCTAGGCCTAGATTAGTTCTAAAAAATTTTAAAAAATAAGCACAATAGCATTTTCGTTTTTATTTGATAAATATTCCAATCATGAACTACTTAGACACAAAAGATTCGTCTCATAAATTACAGATAAATTGTATTATTAGTTATTTTTTTATCTATATTTGATGTTTTATGCATATGCCACAAGATTCGATGTGACGGAGAATATGAAAATTTTTGTAAATTTTTTTGGAACTAAACAAGCCCCTACTTGAGGAAGGGGTCCCACTCGATGGGAGATAGGGCGGCCAGCCGGCCACCCTACCTTGCTGTACGGATGATCCGCCTATGAGTCAAGCTACGGTAGCCAAACCAAAAAAAATCTCGAACTAAACAAGGCCTATATACAAGAACCATCAAATATTTTCGTAACAACCTCAATTACTTGTATTTTGACATCACATAACCTCAACAAGAGTACAATAGAAAATAAATTTACATAAACAACATGGATTGACACAAACTACCACATCACATATCTTTCAACAAGACAAAGATGAGCTTTAAACAAGTGAGAAGAGGAGCATAAGCATGTCAAATATTTCATTACATATATTAGCTAGAGCAAGAACATTTAGACATTTAGTACAACAATCAAAAGTGAACCGTAATACATATAAACACCTTGTCTTTGAAGCCAATTTACTTGATACAGCAAAGGTGAGACCATGAGCTCACAACTTCAACCTCACAAGTCCCTTGAGATTTTTTTTATGCAATCTCATATGCTGATGGTAGCAGCCTGGGTATTGGATGAGCCATTAACGGCACAGCACGCTGTAGCAACAAGGTGAAGGCCTCCTCCATGTTTAGCTTATCTGGTGTCTGTCCTACCGGCAACTCCCAATCAAATGCATGCACCAGAGTGGCGCTAGTTAGTGTGACCATCCGCAGCCCCCAGCTAAGGCCGGCACATATCCTCCGACCCGCGCCGAATGGTATAAGCCCAAAGTTGCCTCCTTTGACATCCACATCCGAATGTGATCCACCTGGTAGGAACCTAGCAGGGCGGAACTCTAGTGGGTCAGGCCACAAGGCCGGGTCACGTGCAATGCCCCACACATTGACTAGCAGCTCGCAGCCCTTGGGGATGCTGTAGCCAGCAATCTCACACTCCTCTGCAGCCATGCGAGGAAGGGAGAGGGGCGTTGATGGGTGCAGGCGAAACGTCTCCTTAATGACTGCATTGAAGAAGGTGAGGTGTCGGAGGTCTGACTCGGTGACCAACCTTCCACGGCCAACGACTGTGTCTAGCTCCTCTTGTGCCTGCTTGAGGATGTCCGGGTGGCGGATCAGCTCGGCTAGCGACCACTCTGCTATGGTCGATGTTGTGTCGGTTCCTGCTATGAACAGGTTCTGCGTGTCCAGGAGTCATGCATGAACAATAGACACAATGAGCAACTGGGTATTATATACTCTCTTAGCTTCATTAGAAGTTATTAGTAGTTTTAACTTTGTACTAAGCTTTTCGCCAAATTAATAGAAAAATACACAAATATCTTCAACATCACATAAGATTTATTACTTTGAATTATATTTAACTAGTCTATTTATTTTGATAGTGTGGATACTATTACATTTTTCTATAAACTCGGTCAAATAAACAAGTTTAACTAAGTACAAAACAAAAACGACTTGCAATTTTATGAAGGGAGTATATATATATAATAATGGCAGGAAAAAAAGAAAACATATGGTATGCCACGTTATCTACTTGTCACATCGCTATTGGATTCGGATGTTGCAACCATATCAGGTAGCTCCACTATTGGTCATGTACTGCCGAAAGCGGTGGCTAGCATGTCATCTTTGGTACCGTGAAATAGAGACTGAACAACACTCTGATGCGCGCACCTATCCCTAAAAGGGTTAGTCCTAGGTGCAAGGCACACGTTACCACGACTCGGATTTTCCTTCGTCGTGCTCTTGGCATGTATTGCTAATTTGCTACGTATATGCTTATATTGCCTTATTGTTTGAACCTCTATCCACAAGTGTATAGTGTTTTATGAAAAGTTTTAACCGTAAGTGTGTCGCCCACGGTAGGACTTTTCTGGTACTTGTTGCGGGACAGGCTAAGAGAACTCCTCAAAATCCCACTAAGACCATGGTTAGCTTGAAATGGGCCGTTCCACCTCTAGAAATATTCCGACTTGATCTAAGTTATATATATTAATATATACAAATTAGCAAATCATCCCTATGAACCATTCTAGCTAGGAATCGAACTCATCATCCTTAATTTCCCTTTCGAAAAACATCATCTTTCTCTCCCTACCCTTTTTCGCTCCCAATCTATGTACTTCCTTTTTTAGCCCAAATATATGTCACATCCTAAAGTGGTTCTCATGCATATAGTGTGTTAACTTGGTGAATTAAATAATTGAACCTAACATGCATATGTTATACGGAGTAATTTTTAAAAGCAAAGGGAGTTCCGGGCCGCATCAGGCTATTGTTGCCCTGTTTGGTTTCTTGTGATTTTTTTTAACTTCCGTCACATTGAATTTTTGGACACATACATAAAATACTAAATATATATTATTTATAAAACTTAAAACACAGCTAGAGAATAATTTATGAGACGAATTTTTTGAGTCTAATTAGTCCATGATTGGACACTAATTATCAAATAAAATGAAATACTACAGTACAATTACATTCCCAGTCTATAGAGCCATGAGGATATTGTTACAGCGCACGAAGCGCGACTACCTGTTTGTAACAGATGTATTTTGTATAGGAATGTCAAATTTAACAGTACATGATCAATAACTAGTCAAATTTAGTTTAGGACATAGATTTTATTTAAAATGACATGAGATGATATTGATTATTTAGCAAAACGATAACATGGAGTCTTTATATGAGTTTTTCCCCTAATAAAACTATGATTATATATCATTCCTAACGAAGGCACCGTCCACATCATGTGTCCTCTTCACGTGGTAGTGAAGAGAGGTGTCAGCTGCCGACGTCTTATTCACGTAGGTATGCGATGATTGCTGATATAAATGCATGCACGACTAATCTATGTATTTTACAATGATAATAATGCTTCTTTAACACAGAAGAGTTCTCGGCCTCTGGAGGCCATCGTCAGTCTATTGTCATTGTGGGTGAAGCAATGCTGTCTAGTACCCCCTACGTTCCAAAATAAAAACGCTGCACCGGCTTTTGTCACGCACAGATATGGAAACAATGAACAACAGCAAGGCCTTCCAAAAAAATTTCGGATTTCACTACTGTAGCATTTTCGTTTTTATTTGACAAATATTATTCAATTATAAACTAACTAGGATCAAAAGATTCGTCTCGCGATTTACATATAAACTGTGTAACTAGTTTTTGTTTTTGTATATATTTAATGATTTATGCATGTGCCGCAAGATTCGTTGTAACGGTGAATCTTGAAAACCTTTTTGATTTCGGAGTAAACTTAAACAAGGCCCAACTGGAATTCTGAAAAAACAGTAAAAAAAACCGGACGAATAGTGTTGTCTACAGTAAACATTGTCGGAACAGTATCGGTCAGCGTCACGAACAGCGCAGGCAGAACGGTAGTACTTGCTACAGTAACGATGTGAGGCCTTGTTTAGTTCTAAAATATTTTACAAAATGACACTGTAGCTTTTTGTTTGTATTTAACAAATATTATCCAATCATGGACTAACTAGGCTCAAAAAATTCGTCTCGTCAATTTCGACCAAACTGTATAATTAGTTTTTATTTTTGTCTATATTTAACACTTCATGCATGTGTCTAAAGATTCGATGTGACGGGGAATCTGAAAAATTTTGCAAAAATTTTTGGTAACTAAACAAGGCCTGAGAGTGAACAGGTGCGGACCAACCATTGTCTTGTACAGTAGTCGGACATAGACCAAAAAAATTATGGATCGTTAATTATATACATATAAACCAAAATTTATGGATTGTTTGATTTTCATTCTGAACAGAACGTGCGTACGTGCATGTGCATGTGCAATAACTAATGAAGTTTGGAGTACATGATCAATAACTAATGAAGTTTGGAGCAGAACGTGCGTACGTGCATGTGTATGTATTACAGACGGAAGAATGCATGTCTGCGAGTGATTATGGATCTCGCAGACATGCATTCTTCCGTCTGTAATACATGCACGTACACACGTTCACGTTCTGCTCCAAACTTCATTAGTCCTTCTTTTTTTCACAAATTTATAAACTTCAATTATTCCATATACACGTACGCGTGCGTTTAAGTAGCCTGTACCGTACCCATGGCTTTTTTATTGACCGTTCGTCTTATTCAAAAATCTATGTAAATATAGAGATGTTTAGTTCTCATTTTTTTAAAAAAAATTAAGTTTTGGTCTATTTTTTTTGTAAAATAGAACTAAACACCACGCAAAATTTTTAGCAAAAAGATAGTTATTCTCCATTTTGGATTTTTGTCTCAAGAGTCTAAAAAAACCCAAAATGAGCCTTAAGAGGCTTCATGAGGACAAGAAATTCTTCATTTTAGATAAAACTAAACATGACCATGAAAATTTTGGCATTTTGCATTTTATCACTCCAAAGTAGTTGACGTTTTGCATTTTGGGTTCTATAGGGAACTAAACATGCCTATAGTCAAATTTAGGCCTTGTTTAGATGCACCCAAAAATCCAAAACTTTAGAAGATTCTCCGTCACATCGAATCTTGCGGCAAATGCATGGAACATTAAATATAGATAAAAAAGATAACTAATTGCACAGTTTACTTGTAAATCACGAGACGAATCTTTTAAGCCTAGTTACTCCATAATTGGACAATGTTTGTCAAATAAAAACGAAAGTACTACCGTGTCAAAATCTAAAAAATTTTTGGATCTAAACAAGGCCTTAAGTTATTCTTGAAGAACTTTTATTAATAAACCAAGCGACGATTAAAAAATGATATTTTACATAAATGTTTGAATAAGACGAGTAGTCAAACTTGGTGTTAAAAAAATCAAATGTTTTATAATTTGAGATGGATTGAGTAACTAGCTAGCGTATCTATCTATTCATGGGCCGGGGTGTTTGCTTGAGATTTTTTAATTTTAGCTTCGAGTGATTGTGGCCAAAAAGACTAAAACATTGCTTCGATTGGAAACGATCGAAAACGACGAGAACTTACCAAAATAAGTGCCTTGACATCGGTTTCGGTGATCCTGACTTCGTCGTCGCTTCCCTCGTCCTCCACCATGGACAGCAGCAAGCCCAGCAAATCCTTGCTTTCCTCTCCGTCTGCCGGCGTAGCCCTGGCCTTCCTGCTATCTGCAATGATCCCGTTCATCATGTCGTCGAACCGGCGGTGCAGCTTCTTCATCCTGCCCACCACGCCCTGCGGGTCGAGCCACCGGAGCGCCGGCACGAAGTCGCCGACGTTGAGCACCCCGCCCACCTCCATCACCTCGAGCACGATCTCCTTGAACTCCCTCGCGCCCTCGTCGCCGGCGCCGGCGGCAGCGAACACCCGCCGCCCGACGGCCGCCCGCGACAGCGCGTTCGTCGTACAGACGTTCACGGCCTTGCCGAGCGCCACCGGCGTGTTGCGGTCGCGGGCCGCCTGCTCCGCGAGCGACCTCACCATGAGCGCGGCCTCACGCTCCCGGACGTCGCAGATGTCGTCGAGAGCGCGCGCGGAGAAGAGGTTCACGGCGCACACCTTGCGCATGGCGCGCCACCGGGGCCCGTAGGGGGCGAACACGACGTCCTGGTAGTTGTACGCCATGAGCTCGCCGCCGGAGTTTGGCGGGCGACAGCTGAAGTTGGCGTCGTGGACGCGGAGGAACTGCTCCGCCACGGCCGCCGAACCGGCCACCACCACGTCGGAGCTGCCGAACCGCAGCCGCAGCAGCGGGCCGTACACCTTGGTCAGCTCGTGCAGCGTCTGGTGCGTCTTCCCGCCCAGCTGCGGCAGGTTGCCCAGCACGGGCCAGCCCCTCGGCCCCGGCGGCAGCGGCGCTCGCCTCGCCGCCGCCTGCTGCTGCTTCCAGAAGAGGACATAGCAGACGGCCACGGACACTGCTACCGTCAAGGCGGAGAGCAGCAGCGGGGTTGGGAGGTCAGGTGTAGCGAGCACGAGCTCCATGACCATGATGGAATCGATCGCTTGACGACGTGTGCTTTGCGTGCAGGGCGGGAAATAAAGGCACGGGGCATGGCCGTGGGTATGTGTAGTGTAGTGGAGAAGAATAGTGATTGGTGAATCGGGTGCTAAGTCATTGCCTTACCTACTTGTGTGCCTGATCGTCTCACCTACTACGATCTAGAATAATCAGGTTTTCTCAAAAATTTGCATTATTAAATTGTCTCATAAGTTCATGGCACAGTTATCAAACTATAAACTAGATAACCGAACCACATGAGTTTCATAGGAATGAAATTCCTCTCTCATATGATAAAACTTCTTCATTTAATAACCCTGACAAGTTAGTAATTTTGCTTATGTGACATCCTATTTAATGTGCATAACACTCTTATGAAACATACATTGAGACTGGTTATTGTTGGAGCCGTCCAACGGTCCAACCTACCTTTCAAGCTCTTTTTTTTAAAATTTTTGGAGACCATGTACAAGCATGGTGGGCTGACTCTTGTTTTGTCTATTACTAGTAAAAGTGTCCGGGTATTGTAATGGATTGTTATTTTTATTTTAAGTTGTTAATAAACACCTTCCTCACCCTCACGGTTCGATGTTTGTTATCTTTCTTAGTCGTATACAAACAAATCCTTATACGACGTGTTGACTGGGACTGAGCTCATTCATCAAAAAAAAACTATTTCGGCCTTGTTTAGTTTCAAAAATTTTTTAAGATTCCCCATCACATCGAATTTTGCGGTATATATATGGTGCATTAAATATACATGAAAACACAAACTAATTGCACATTTCATTTGTAAATCCCGAGACAAATCTTTTAAGCCTTGTTACTCCATGATTGGACAATGTTTATCAAATAAAAACGAAAGTGCTACAGTGTCGAAATCCAAAAATTTTTGCAAAGCCTTTGTACAACAATTTTGCCTCACCTTATGCACGGTTTGTAGTTGTTTGCTACTACATACAATACATAGCCGGCGGACTCTAAAATTAAGAATATTTTTACACGTACACGGCATTTAAAAAAGCAAATTTGGGGGACCAAATTTACTGTTTTTTTAACTCGTCAGTCTTCCACTTCCCCTCTCTCACTCTCTCCAAATGTGAGACCACCAGCGGCTGTGGAGCAGAGAGCGGACGCAGCAGGCAGGCGTAGTTGTGCATGCATCGCAGGGTCTGCAGGCGCAGGGGCACATGCGGCTGGCGCATCCGAGTCCCGAGCTCCAGGCATGGCGAGGGCTCGGAGCCAACAAGGCGCGGGCATGGTGCGCGACACGCAGGGGCAGGGCCGGCATATAGCGGACTGTGAGGGAGGGAGCGACGTGCAAAGGTCGGCGGGGCACGCGGCCGGCGAAATGCACGAACCCAACAGGTTGCGTTGCCGGTGAAACGCATGAGCCAGCGAGCGAGGCGCACATATATAGGCTCGGAAGAAAAAAAAAAACTGGGACGAAACAAACCACCAGTAGCTACTAACGAACAAACCTCCTGGTGTACTTTCTCTATGTACGAAGCAAAAATCTACCAATTTTTTTTTCACGTGCTACACCCAACGCCCAACAGCAACAGAACTAAGAAGTATACTTGTCTCCTATCTTATTCGCGTACAATTTTTGTGTCTGCAACTATCCAAGGGAAACAACGCACTTCAACAGGATACAGCCGCACACAGCACCGGCTCGGTTCTATTTTAGTGACAGCAGAGATCAGAAGTCCAGCTTCGATCAACTTGGACTCCGCCTTCGACTCGAGCTGGCAGACATCGAATTGTAAATTCACAGATCCAAATTCCAAACTAAGCGGGACTTTGAAAAGAGAATTGTATCGGTCAAAAAAAAAAAAACAGAATCTGAATAGAAATCAGAGTTGGACGAAAAAAAACTTGTGACAAATTTTTTTCTTTTTATTGTTAGGTATAGATATAGTTATAAATATAGATACAAAATTGATTCGTTCCGTGGTCCTTTGGATGAAACAAAATTGTTACGGTACAGATTAACCCTTAGTCCTTGCATGATTTCTAATTTCATTTAGGTCTATCGTTGTTGTTTCATTTGTCTATGAATATTTGTTTACCTAGCATCTTAGATTGGTAGGTTGTTATAGGCTTCTAACTACTAATTCCATATTTGCACTATCATCTCATTTAAGGTAATCATACTAATTATTTTTACTGTTATTTTAGCTTCATCTATTGTACTATTGGGATTTTCTTTTTATATTCTAAACTAAACTATAAGTTAATTTTTTCTTAGACCTAAGCATTTTGCACAATGGACCGGCAAAAAGATGCTTTGAGTTCAGGCCTAGGATATATGCTTTAGGCGTAGTTTGGTCCTGGATGGCTAGCCAATGTTTTAGGACCTGTTCGGATCCAAGGGGCTAAAGATTAGCCCTCTCTTTTTAGCCAACTTTTAGCCTTGAGGATCCAAACAGGAGGTCTAAAAGGAGAGGTTAATCTTTAGCTTTTCATTAGCCCATTAGCCCCTTCAAGGTGGGCTAAGGATGGCTAAAAGTTCTAACATATGACTTTACTCTCTTTCTCTATCCTCTCCCTTTCACCTTTTAGTCATATATCTAAACAACCTAAGGGGCTAAACTTTAGCCCATTCATTTTAAGCTAAACTTTAGCAAGGCCAAACAAGGCCTAGTCTAGAGCTTGGGCGATACCTCTGTGCAGTAAGCAAAAGTTTTCTGGGTAGCAATACCTCTGTGCAGTAAGCCTCGTCGGATAGACCAAGCTCATTGAGTTCAGGGCAAGATGGGCCTAATTTGCTCAGATATTCTCTTACTAGTTGTACTATTATGTACCAAAATAGAATGTTTAGCCTATAGGACCTACATGTCGTGTTTGCCCTTGGGTCCTCAAATTTGTAGAGACGGGCAACTATATATGCAGTTTGGTTATATGGGTTGTGAGAAGCAAGTATAATAATAAATGCAATGCGCAACAACTTTTAAAAGGTGTTCAAAATCGACTGTAGATGTGAAATTCATGACTGTCTCTATGCAAGGGTCTCTAGAAACAAGTGCTTGTAGTGTATGCACCCGCCTGCAAGCCAATTTCCATGGAGGTGTTATGATTATTTGAAAGGCCACACTAGAAAATCAATTTCAAGTGATGGTTAATAAGTCAACACTAGATCCTATACTACTGAGAGGATAGATCTAGCGTCGGGAGGCGGGGGATCATTGCTGATCATATGGAACCCCCTGGAGCTTCTTCAAAAAAAATACATGGCTGCTTTTAGAAATTGAGGCTAGAGGTTAAAGATGAGCTTTTAGACCCTCCAAGACTTCTATCCTAGATTCATCACTGCTTAGAGGAGTAGACACAAAGTGTCAAAGATGAGAGTCAATGGGACCAACGTTTCGCTAGCCATCCAGAAATGGTTTATTGGTGTTACACAAAGGCGTGCACAAGGACTGAAGACCTAAGTGAACAAATGCTTGTGACTTCAACACCGGTTTTAAGCTGAGGGCTATTATAATTGTTGAATCTACTTGTGACTTTAGCACAAGGACTGAAGACCTAAGTGAATACACACTTGTGTCATCTCAGTCCGCAAACTCGTAAATCAACCGTTTAGATCCTCGAACTTGTTCGTCTGTGTTATCTCAGTTCCTAGTGTCATAAATCGCTCGTTTAGGTCCACAAACTTTTTCGATTGTGTCATTCCGGTCTCTAAACTTACAAATCACCCATCTAGGTCCTCGAACTCGCATTGTTCAGTTGTGTCATCTAGTCCCTAAATATTTTACATGTTGTAAACTTACAGATTCAATATATATTTATAGAACTAACCAAAAATTGTAAATCCAATTTCATGGGACTCCTAGTAACATGTAATGTATTTTCTTTGTTTAACTCTACACTTAAATAACTAAATAGGCACATACATTTTTATATGTTGCCCTGTGTGGTAAATAAATCCTATAAATTTACAAGAGTGTTTAGCCGATCAAACACGTCTACATAACTGTTATCATGAGTCTAAGAAAATCATATTTGACAATTTTTGGACAGTTATATAAATATACATTGAATTTATATGTTTACAATATTGGATCAGTATGACACGATTGAACAAACTTGAGAACTATTTTAGTGATTTACAAGTTTTAGGGACTACAATGACACAATCAAACAAGTTTGATGATCTCAATGAACGATTTGCGCGTTTAGGGACCAAGGCATAGATAAACAATTTTGAGGACCTAGACAGTCGATTTTTGAGTTTAGGAACTCAAATGACAAAGTCAAATAAGTTTAAGGAACACTGATGAACTTTACTCTTTGTTTTAAGGAAAACCCAAAATATATTGCAAAAGCATGCGGCAAGCATGACGAGGCAAAGGATATAGAGAGGTAGCTGAATCTTTAATCATGGACGCTTAATTCCTAACCATATGGGTCCATGCATGGAGTTTTCTAGTTTCCTATATACGATAGATTCTCGCTGTTGGAGTTGGACAGGGCTGGGCGATGACAGGGACTTTTGGCAAAAGTCTATCGCCTCATCAGGCGCTCGGATGCGACGCTCCAACCTGTATGATCTCTTCTCAGCTCTCTATTGCCACTAAGAAATGTGCACGCGTGCTTTGCAATATAAAACTAATCCCTACCTGGTTTTAAACTAGCAAGCAGGTGATCCGCGTAGCGTGGATAGCTAGTTTTGCAATTGTAACCGTTAGAGTTTTTTTTTTATTGACAACATCCACTTGCACGAATTACCGTAGAGGCGTAGGCTGTTATCATTGACTAATCTTTTTGGCTTCTCAATTCCATCAAGTATGTTTCTTTTTATTCGTATCCCCTAATTATGCAATTTCTGCCGATACTAGATCTAGACAGTCTTCAATTCTTCAGTGAGCTCGATAAAAGTCCTTCACATTTTTTTATTTCTTCGATCCGCTTGAGGATTTAAATGTTGAACGATTTGTATCTTGTTTATGGATCCTTAGAGCAACTCTAACAGATATGTTATCCATGTTATATAAGCTATTTTTATATTTTTAAAGCAAAAATTAACTTCCAACAGGTGTGCTATCTGGTTTGCTAAAATAGCAAGTTTGTTATTCTTAAACTTTCGCTTGTCATATATAGCATGTCGTCATCGCTAGCTATCTTATACAAAGACTGTTGTGGATCTCTATGCTTCGAGTGAGTTTTTTATTTTACGTACACAATGACTAAATCTTATAGTTTAGAATATAATTAGTCTCTTGAAGATGCTCTTAGTTGCCACTTCTGTCCTAAAATATCATCGTATTTAACAGAACGTTGCTCATGTTTGCTGGAGTCATTGTTGTCTCAAACATTCATTGGGCGGCATCGTCATGACACCAATCTTCATTGCAACAAGCATAAAAACAAACTATGGGACCATCACTGACACCCGTGAACTTGTTGATCTCTGGCTCATTATTTAAGCTGCTCCATTGCATTGTTGTGAACCATCCTATGATCATATTTGTCTCCGCTTGTGACCAGATTCTCTTGAAGAGAAAAAAAAAATCTAAACTATGTGTTTTTTTGCTGCTTGCGAGCTTCTCATGCATATGTGCACCAAAAAAAAACCAAATTAACCAATAGCCTATAACATGTCAAAAGTGGGTATTCTTTTTATGGTTTCTCGTAATTCTACAAAGTAAAATTGGCTGACTGGACTTGTTTTTCTCTCCTTGGTCATCACTATGAAGTACATCAAATTTGAGCCATGATCATTGTAAATGACACAATCTATTTAGTTGTTCGGCTAGAAACATATGAGAAAGAGTGGATCAACCATATTAATTAGGGCTGTGTTGAAAGGACAATTTGAGATGACGAGACTTGGGCCTTGTTTAGTTCACCTCAAAAACCTAAAACTTTTCAAGATTCTTCGTTACATCGAATCTTGCGGCACATACATGGAACATTAAATATAGATGAAAATAAAACTAATTACACAATTTATCTGTAAATCACAAGACCAATCTTTTAAGTCTAATTACTCTATGATTGAACAATATTTGTCAAATAAAAACAAAAGTGCTACCGTTTCGTTTTCTAAAAAAAATTTGAAACTAAACAAGGCCTCAGGACATGGCGCAGAAGGAGCGGTGTGGGAATTTGAAGTGCTTAAATAATTCTTTTGAACATGCCAACATTGGTGGAACACGGTTCCTCACACTCGGCGCTACGCATGCACAGGTACGGTGTTCATCCACTCGGGCCCGAGAGCCATGGCATTCCTCGTCCTGGGCCTCGGCACACGACCAATTTTTGGCCCAACAGTAGTAGCACGGTCCAGCACTGTTTGCTGGCGCCCGCGTAATACACCGCGCCCCTCCACCGAAGCCCAGTTGCCCAGAGACGCCGGACAAAATCAGAAAGCGATTTGTTTCCTTGCCCCTAGAAAAAGTGCCTCTTCCACTCAAAAAAGAAAAAGAAAAAGTATCTCTTAGTTTCTTGGTTCTTTTTTTTCGAACTTAGCTATTTAATCCAGATTTGAGTTTTACTTGATTTTATTGCCCTTCAGTCAGTTTGACTAGGTAATGCTTCAGTCAGTTTGACCAGATAACAGGGTTAAGTTGTACTCCCTCCGTTTACAAATAAATGCACGTCTCGTCTCCCGGAATCACACTTTGACCAAATATATATAAAAATATACTAATATTTATCATATGTAATATATATTTTTAGATTGAGCATTAAATATATACTTTCATAATATACTTATTTGCAGATAAAATATTGATATTATTTGATATATTTTAGTCAGACTTAAAAAAGTTTAACTACTAGGAAATAAGACGTGCATTTATTTGTGGACATAGAGGGAATACATGAAAAGACTATTTTACCCCTGGCGTTGAATGAAAAAGAGCAGTAGCCTACAAATGCACTATACTGGTTTTTCAGATGACTTGTATCAATAATTTTACAATATGATCTGTAAGTTTTTGAAGCATGGAATCACTATTTTTTATATGATCTGCAATAAGAATTGGCTCAGATTGCCCGCCAAAAAACCACATGAAGTAGGAGGGCAATCGAACAAACATGTCAAGTTGTCAACTCGTGATATGGCCAGATTTTGAGCTCGGCCCCCGTCGGCACCTACCTAGCCGGCTACCTCCCTCCCTCACATCCCCGTCCCCGCCGTGAAAGGCAGCACCGGCTCGTACGGTTGTACAACTTTATTTCATTTTTTCCCTTAATTTGTAAGGGAAATTGCGTGATCATTTCTTAAAATCAGTAGAAGTGAAGAAGGTGCAAGCAATATGTAAAATAATATGAGATCAGTTTGCAATATGTGCATCCGAATCATGCTCATTCATTAATCGAACAGGGCAGACAGGAAGTCGGGAGATCATTTGGAAAACAGGAATCTACATACATGTATACACACGAAAGTCCAAACTTTTTAAGTCAGAACTTAGAACATCATTGGACTCCATTTTACACATCGGAGTATCCATGGGCACTAAGTATTGGGGCACATTTCTGTCTCATTTAGCAAGAACAAGACAATAGGCATGCACATAACAATGAGAAGAGCAGCTAGGCACCTTGAGCAAGCTGCTCAGGAAAGGTTGCAAGAAATAGCATGGCATGGTAAACAAGGTCCAGCCAACCCTGATGAAACTTATCAGGTCCAAGTAGATAATCTTAACTTGGTACAGCAAGTGGAGGAACTTAAAGCAATCACAAAGAAGGCAGCATTCTTAGTGATACCAGTTGCTGGTGGCTCTTAGTTCTGTAATGTAATTAAGTGGCAGAAGATCTGTCCTCAGCTTCCGTGAAACTAAAACCTGTACAATTGAAAAGCATAGTAAGTGCCAAGGGGTATCGTCTGACAAATTATTGAGAGGTGAAAAAGGCAAGTAAAGATGAGATACAGCAAAAGATCGACTACCATATGAAAATTTCACTTGACTAAACTATAGCGAACTAGAATATTCCAAAGCTGGAGTTATTAACTACTAAAATGTAGATACAGTAGAATCCTTAATAAATTACTTCCTTCACTCAAGGGCCATCTTGGGGACATTGGAAGTCTTTGACATGCAACTTTGAATTTCACCTAAATAAGTACTTCCTCCATCCCAAATTATAAGTCATTCCAAGAATCTTGAAGAGTCAAACTATCTCAAGTTTGACCAAATTTATATGGCAAGATAATAGTATTTATGGTGTCAACTTAGCAAGTTAGCATCATTATATTCTTCATTAATTATATTTTCATAGTATTACCTATTTGATGTTATAAATCTTTGTAACTCTCTCTATAATTTTGGTCAAAGTTGAGATGCTTTGACTCTCCAATATTATTGAAATGACTTATAATTTGGGATGGAGGGAGTATCTTGGTATACTATTGTGTTTTTGAGTATTTGACATGCAGCTTTGAATTTTACCAAAATAATTATCATGGTATATAATTGTGTTTTTTCTTTTTGACATGCAATTTTGAGTGTAACCTTTTAAATAAAACATCTTTGCATAGAATTGTAAAATGAGTGACCAATCTAAACATTATTTTATATATTTATAGATGGAAGTATTTTCATTAGTTTTGAAGTAACATCTTCGCTGCAAGCACAACTAGTATGAAAATCAAGATATTCATTAGAGGCGGATAGCCCTTAATGCAGAATCCTAGATAATGTGGATAGCAAAGCTGTGAAATTTGTAATACCCGATTTTAAGGATAAAACCAGATATACACCATATGTGAGTCTTAGAAGTCAAATCTCACATATAGCTACAAATAAGGGGTAATATCAAAAGACAATGTATAAATATATAACGTACTTAGTATAAAAAAGATAACCTTAGATAGCAAACAACGGATAGACAACTCCAACCATCGGGTATTAACTCCTCTCCACAGGATCCAACTGACTGGTTGATCACAATC
>Ga0182004_10001944_pt1 | contig 15742 bp, 7 predicted proteins | sample Sormic07211540_1_FD_120479 | JGI IMG/M metagenome (GOLD analysis project Ga0182004, IMG submission 120479) | Endophyte microbial communities from Sorghum bicolor roots, Mead, Nebraska, USA - 072115-40_1 MetaG | ecosystem: Host-associated > Plants > Roots > Unclassified | place: USA: Nebraska...
AGCGGCATAGAATGCGGCCGGACGAGGTCAGGACAGGGGTGCCCATAGCCATGACGGTGGCGGGTGGAGGGTGTATAAGGAGGCAGCTGCGCCGCGACAGAGCAGTGGGCAATTGCGGCACGTCGTTCTTGAGGAAGAAGAGGCTTTGAGAAAAAAGTTGAGTATTTTCAGCATAAAAAAACTCGAGGGTCCTGTAGGCCGACTAATATAAATATATTTTTATATAGTATATTTATTTTGAGTTGAAAAAAGTGATGTTTTTTACGGTCTTGCTAGCGCCCAGACGTCTAGCGTGCGAGTGCGTCCAGACGCTAGTGCTTTACTAATCTCACCCACGGCCTTGTCCGTCTCAATAAAAAAAGACAAGCCCGCCTGTCACCAACGACTCCACCCAAAAACTCGCTGAAACCCTAGGCACCGCCGCATCCCTTAGATACAAACCCAGAGGATGAATAGGAGGAGGAGGAGGAGGCTGAGATCTAGACAGGGACCTCACCAACCTCGCCGAAACGCAAGGGAGAGAGAGCAAGGGAGGGAAGGAGCCACGTGGCTCGCCGGAAAACCACCATCATCGCCCCCCACTTCGGTGGCATGGAGCTCAAGGGGGTGCGGAGGGAGGGAGGCACAGCTCGCTAGCTGTTGTGGCATGGAGGGTGCGGAGGAAGGGAGGCGCAGCTCACCGGCCGTCGCACATGGAGGGCATTGAGGGAGGGAGACGTGGCGCGCACGAGCAGAAGAAGAGAGTGGAGGAGCGGCAGGAGGAAGAAGGCTGAAGCATGGATTCGGATGGGAGGCGACACAGTGGGGATGCGCAAGGTTGGAGGAATCGATGCAAACGTCCTCGTTTTGTTCAACCGCGTCATTCTATTGGGCCACAGGCCCCCAGGTGCACGGTGTCCGGATAGAACGGACGCCCTCATAGTATCATTATCGTTTTTTTTATAAACTTAGGCCTCGTTTTGATGCAACCAAAATTTCAAAAGTTTACAAAATTTTCTATCACATCGAATCTTTGAACGCATGCATGAAGCATTAAATATAGATAAAAATAACTAGCTATACAGTTTATTTGTAATTTGAGAGACAAATCTTTTGAGCCTAATTAGTTTATGGTAGTACAATAATTATCAAATACAAATAAAAGTATGTCAAACTTTAAAAACTTTTGGCATCAAGCCTTGTTTAGTTCGCAAAATTTTGTTTTTGGCTACTGTAGCATTTCGTTTTTATTTGACAAACATTGTCCAATCACGGAGTAACTAGGCTCAAAAGATTCATCTCACAAATTACTGATAAACTGTGCAGTTAGTTTTTATTTTCGTCTATATTTAATGCTCCATGCATATGACCAAAGATTCGATATGAAAGGGAATCTTGAAAATTTTTGCGAACTAAACAAGCGAGCCCCAGGGCAGGGCGGCAAGGTCACACTCACTCACTCATGCTGTCATGCGGCAGATGTGGCCCAGCTAGCACAAGCACACCAACCAGGCAGGGCAGCCGATGCTGCATGCACGCATGGGGCCTCCGCCCGCCTGTGACTGTGAGCGAGATGGACCGATCATGGCGGCACGCCAATCGCTCTTCCAAGAAGAAGGCATCTCCGGCTCCACGTACGGCGTGCAGCCCGGGCGGGCGGGCACCGGCCGGGCATAGTGGCGGTGATGGCGAGTGCTGAGGCAGGTGAGGACACTTCGCTGCCGGCTGCCGGCTGCCGCCGCGCCCTGTGGCCGTGGCCAACCCAGCCACGCAGCTCAGCGCCGGCCCCTGCATGATGATGCTACGCCCCTGTGCTGTGCCTGCTTCTGCGTTCTGCCTGCCTGCCCTGCCCCGATCCTGGCGCGCGTGTCGGCCGCCGGCGAGACACCAGCAGCCGGCCGGCCTCTGCGCGCTGACCTAACTTCACTGCACCTCTCCATCATCCATCGGGGCCTGCACCTGCACGCTTGTGCCGTTGTGCGGGAGCAGGGCCAAACTCTGATCACAAGACACACAGAACCTCCGGGCAAGTACACAGCACTACAGAACTCAACGTGCTCACAACGCTCTTAAGCCTCGTTGCGCATGAGCAAGTAGAGTTCCTCCAGGATAGCTAGCTGCGAATGACTGACTGACTGCATCTGCAGTTTATGTGTACAGATGCTGCAAAAAAAACAATGAAAGAGAAGAGACTGTACAGATACTGACTGACAGTGTTTTTGGAAGATACAAACATTGTTATCAACAACTAAAACAAGAAGATTTTCCTTTTCTTTTTTTTAAGTAACTTCACAGGTTGCTTTCCAGTTCTGAATCCCAGACTGACTCACCAGTTGGTTCATGCTCTATAACTCTAACCCATCCAGGCAATGGGCATCTATATACGCACACAGATCATATAAGATCACCAAGGCCTTGTTTGGATGTTGTCGGATTCACCTCAATCCACATGCGTTGGAGTGGATTGGTGTGGAATTTAGTTCAAGTTCCACTCCAATCCACCCCAACATATGTGGATTGATGCGAATCCGACTACATCCAAACAATGCCCAAAAGAATTCTCCTCAGCCTATGCTACATACAATTTCCGGTCCTCTAGCTACACGGTCGCAATCTCTGCTTGTTGGCGAATCACGATCATCAGTCGCGCTCTGATATCTCGGTGAAGGTGATGGAGGTGCGCGTCGTCTCCTCAGACGACAGCGGGGACGACCGCGCCATGATGGAGGTCAGCAGCGTCGACGACGTGGCCCTGCTCCTCTGCTTGAGGTCTCCAAAGTCCCTGATCACGTCGGGCTTGCTGATCATCTCCGTGTCCACGTCTGCCTCGCCTTTCAGCATGGCGACCACCGTAGACATCCCTGGCCGGCGTTTCGTGACGTCTTGGGTGCAGAGGAGCCCAACCTTCAGAAACCTGCAGGCTTCATCGACGTCCAGGTCATCGCCCAGGGAACTGTCTATGATCTTCTCCAGATCCCCCCGGTCGTAATATCTCCATGTCTGCAAAAGTACAGAAGTGTTTTGCTCAAGAATGAACCACTTCCATGGCAAGTGTTCTGTGACTTGTCTGTACTAGTAGAATCCTGTATATACCTTCTCAAGGAGAATCTGGTCATCGTAGGACAATTTCGTATCAGTGTTGCATCTTCCACTCACAATTTCGATAAGCAGAACGCCATAGCTGTAGACGTCTGCCTTCCGTGTAACTTGTCCTCGAATCGCATATTCAGGAGCCAAGTAACCTCTGCAAGCAAAATTACAGTGAGGTACCACACAAACCACTTCTGAGCGATCAAATATTAGTTTGGTTTCATTCTTTCCATTGCACTCCCCTGATTCGATATTTAGATCAAATAGAATCACTTTAAGTAACTGGGGACATAAATCTGTACCATTGTAGCTGCCAGTGCCTCTCACGATTAAGTTTAAAGGACCATCAGAACTACCATTGGATTATGTGTGTGGAGAACACAAAGTAATAGAAAAACAAATATCACAGCAGATGTAACAATAATAACAACTTCCACTTACAGGGTCCCTGCGACTCTTGTGCTAACATGTGATACATCTGGAGGTAGAAGCTTTGCCAGACCAAAATCAGATATTTTTGGCGTGAGATCCTTATCAAGAAGTATATTGCTCGCCTTGATGTCGCGGTGAACAATGTGAGGACGGACACTGTCATGGAGGAAAGCTAATCCTTGGGCAACACCAATGCAGATATTTACCCGAGTTCTCCAGTTGAACTGGATGTTGCTATGTCCCAAACCTATAGCACGGAATGCACAGGAATGTTACATGATGTCAACATTTTACGTTGCTAAAAGGATAGCACTCCAGAAAACAATATTGAGAATTCAGTAAAGAGAAACTACCTAGAAGGGTATGTGCAAGACTATTATATTCAAGATAGTTGTAGACAAGGATCCTGTGGTTTCCTTCTATACAGCACCCATAGAGTTTGACAAGATTCTCATGTGCTACATCAGAGATTGCAAGAAGCTCATTAAGAAACTCCTTTGCACCTTGTCTAGAATGTAAAGAGAGAATCTTTACGGCAATAGCTGTTCCATCCTTGAGCGTTCCCTGAAGTGGTAAGTTAGAAAGGTTTCAAACACCAGTAATGCATTCTGGTCCTTGATCAAATTGAAAATAGTTATGCTACTACCTTGTAGACAGGTCCATAACCCCCCTCACCAATCTTATTGCTCTGGTCAAAATTTGATGTAGCTCTAACCAGTTCCCTGTAGCTGTATTTTGTTATATTCTCAGAACCTTTGAAATCTGCAGAAATGTGTCCAAAGTGTCACGAAGGAAGGCAGATCCATCAAAAGTTGAGAACATGCATATTACTTTCGAAATGATATTTTTACATAACTGTAGGCATAAGAGATCTTACAATCGTTAGATGGATTGTCTTGTTGTTGCGGCCCTCTTTTCCTCTTGAAGAAGTGAGCAAAACAACTCATTGCGGATGTGTTTCAAACTATCGGTGCCCACCGATGTGCAGTGTATCATTTAACTGAGATGGCAGTTTAGTATCCTGAAACATGAGGACATGAACAGAGGCTCTGCTTATGCAAAGAAGTAGCAGTATACGCAATACACTAGGCAACTTGCAACAATAAAAAATGAGCAAAACTTGTGCTTAGCAAAAATGGAAACCTAAGGAAGAAGCCAGAAACTGAATACTACTCATCATTACAAAGTGTATATCCTTTTCTAGAAAAACTAGAAAATGTATATGGGCAAAAATTAGCTTCCCACAATTGCAGTAGCAGGAAAGGATATCTATGTATACAGTACTGATGTTTATAATAATGAAACTTAGCAGAACTCTGCTAAAACAGTACCGATGTGATATGTGCGTTCCAGTTAGAACACAAAAGATATTTTCTTTGTTTGTTTTGGCATTCCAGTTGAGGGGGGAAGGGGGCAGAATAGTAATCTATAGAACACCAGGGGTGTCCAAGCATGTTAAAATCTCAAAATACAGTTCTCAGAATAAATCTAACCAAAGAGCCACAGAGATGCTGTTGCAAAAAGAAATTCTCTTGAGTTCCATAAGGTTACTTAAATTATGTCCACGCACACTATTTTCCTATGCTATACAAATATCATAATCCCACCTACTAGATTCCTAAGTTCCGTTGACCATACAGGGTTTTTTTTGGCCAAGGAACTCGCACATCAGCAAAGGCTAGATCACTGAACCTTATTGATGACCATTGATTGGAGACGTTGGTATTTCACATGTAGTACCAATTCAAAGCAGTGGTTTCATCACCCGTATCCTATCATTAGATAGAACCGATTCAGGTGGCAATAATTCAAAGAACCCTTTTTTTGCGAGGAGTTGACCACATAATTCAAATGCACTTCAAGTATGAACAGAACAGGAGCAGGAAAACCACTGATGCCCAAAGCAGTTGTTTCATCACCCGTATCCTATGTTCATTCACAAAACAATCTACCAGCGGCGCACCGCAGCACAGGCTACACCATTCAACCTGATTGATGACCATGGATCGAGACGTTAGTATTTTGCTTTAGTACCAATTCAGGTGGCAACACTAATACGATCAAACACGGTAGGCTAGGCCCACTACAGCCTTTGTTTAATTCAAAATATCTCCTATAATAGTTAGATAGGCATCAACATCAGACTCCTTTCCTAACACACCAAACATACTTTGGAGAAAAAGGAGAAAAAAAAAATACTCCATACACGGTTCATTCTTTTAATAAACAGGGAAGAAGACAACCCACCAAAGAAATATGTGCAACCTGTACGTCAGTGCTTATCTAACTGATTGTTGTGAGTAATAAATAATACTCCGTGCTGCAGCACAGCAACGGATTACAGCCCATGGTACAGAATAATGACGAATAGAAATACTAGCACTATACATATGCGCTGGCATCCGATCCAATTGATTACTGCAAGCAACTAATGCATGATTGGCTTCAATCTGCACATTTGTATGCTGCATAGAATCCCGGCATGGCGTGACGATTTATCAGAAGCTGACAATCATGTGTTACTGACAACCAGAATTGGGATCAAAACGAAATTCTCTTTACTAGACCTTCTGTCCACAGACTATCAGGTAATCTAGTGATTGGTCCTGAGTTAGGCGGCGTAGTTCGATCAAAGACACAAAACCAGTGTTTGAATCGCCTACAAATCCGGTGCCCAACAAGGGAACACCAGAGACAGAAGCAACCATTTACGCAGCCACGCAACAGGCCGGCAAGGCAAGATAACACAGACAGGAAAGAAAAGGCGAGAGGATCTTTCCCTACGAGACGGCGAGACTCACCTGAAGCGCGGCAACAGGCGAATCCAACCGCCAAAGCGCAACTGAACTTCGTTCCGGCTTGGTGATCCTGACAGCGCAGCCCGGGCGGTTCCAGTCCCGCCGTGGCGCAAAACCGCCGAAATAGCGCGCCGCAGCAAGTAGCCCCGGGCTCGCCGGAGGCTTTCGGCTCCGGCGCCGCCGCACGGACACAGACGGAGAGGGAGGGGATCGTGTTAAAGGTAGCAGCTTTTTTCTTGGGCTTGGAAGTTTCTCCGGCTTCTGCAATGCAGGACGGACGGGAGAGAGGAGAGGACAGGGAAGCCATGTACTGCTAACGCGAGCGTGGCGGGCGCAGTCAAGCCGTTGACTCGGCGAGCGAGCAGATTGGCCGGGGCCGGGCCGCGGGCTTGCGGACCGGATCGCTGGGTTGGCGGCCGGGCCGCGTCCCTGCAGGGCCCACCGTGGAATGCTCCGGTTTGGTGAGCTGGACCTCGGAGTCGGCTGAGACGAGTTGAGATTGACCTCACCCATGGAGACGTGTTTTCTTTTAACTAATGGGTAGCATAAAGAAGCCCGGATGAAGTTTCCGGCTTGTGAAACCAGATTGAATCATAAGACGTACTGACCAGCTGATTAAGCTAGAATATAAGCTAACATATGAGATTCTTGTCTTTTGCTTAATGTAATAGATGATTGAAGGCACCGGAAAGTGATCCCTTATTTCATTTGTTGGAGCTTCTGGATCATAGAGGCAATTATGATCACCTTATTATATGGGATATTTGAGATGAAACAGACATCATGCCTGAGGGCATTTGCTTCTGCAAGTTTTGGATCAGTGTTGGGAAAATGCATACTGCACTCCCAGCAACACAGTGAAACGAGAACCTTCTCACCCGATGTAGTGAGAGACTGAACAGTAATGAACAGTGGGTTCAACAGTAGGTGAAAATAATGAATGCTCTCCCTCCTTCAAGTGTGGTTACACTCCCTTTATATAGGGTACGGGAACCGACCTAAGGTGATTACAAAAATGCCCCGTGACGGTGAGGGAATATCTCAGTATATTCATATGTTACAGTCTACTGGCCCTGAGTCATTTACGTAATTTCACACCACGAGCCCTTCACGCGCTCCCCGCTTAAGGCTCCAGCCTGCCGAACGCTCGAATCCTCCGCCCGATCGCCGATCCTCCGCCGCTTTTGCGTCGGAGGTTCCTCGACCCGGTCGCGCCGAAGGTTCCTTGGCCCGGCCACTCCGGGGGCTCCTTAGCCCGCTCGGCCACCGATCCTTCGACGTTTCTCCGTCGGAGGTTCCTCAGCCTGGACGAGTCGAAGGTTCCTTGGCCCGGCCACTCCGGAGGCTCCTTAGCCCACTCGGCCGCCGGTCCTTCGACGCTTCCGCGTCGGAAGTTCCTCAGCCTGGACGCATCGGAGGTTCCTCCCCTCCGCCGCGTCCCTCGCCATCCTCGGACTTGGGGGGGGGGGGTCGGAGGTTCCTCCTTTCTCTGCTTGCGGGCCTCCGCCGGTGCCTCAGTCCCTGCATACATTCAGCACGACAAGACGGGTCGTCAACGTTAGTCTTTCTCAGGATCCTCCGCACGTATTCGCATGGAGGTTCTCTGTGTGAAGGATATCCTTCGACGCTACCTGGGGGAAGGATGCGGCCATTCCCCAACAATCAGTGGTCCTATTGCATCGTGGTCTCTGATCACTAAATCAATTTCCATCCTCTGTGATTTTGTAAATAAAGCAGCATCAACATTCATCTTCATTCTTCACACATCCTTCCGGCGGTGGAGCCCATTGTTTAGATTTAGCAAGGTCACACCGTACCTTTTGGAATCAATAGGTTTGTAAAGACGGGTTGTGATGATGTTTGCTGTTAGGATAGGTCAGCTGGTTTAAATTTTGTTGATGATACCTTGTGCAAGGGTCTATTTAATTCATTAGCACTAAAGAATAGCTATAGCTACTATTTTTTTAGCTTGCTAGTTTTTGGTATGAAGTTGTTTAAGCCCACCTTCTAATAAGTGATTAGATAATGAGTTGAAGGTGCATATTGAAAGGATCAAAATGCTTAAGAGTAACAAGGACAAACTCTCACTTAACCTAAACAAGGACAAACTCTCACACTTGCTACTTCCTATGCACTAATGCACTAAGGGTAACATTTTAGTTTTATTCTAAGTTAAATTATCTCATATCTCATCAAATTGTCAAAATTATCAACACTATGACACTAAATAGAATTATTTTGAATATATAAATATAATTATTTTTACATATTGATTCAATTAAATTTAAAATTGATTGACTTAGAATAAAATCAGAATGGCACTCTTTGGTGGCGAAAGTAGTATATTTCATTTATTTTATCTGAGGACGCTCCACGTTAAATAAGGTCTAGAAAACACCACATTCATGAGACAAATAAAAGGATGGACAATAGTCATTTTGGTCCCTTAATTTTCGTCCGTAGCCTATTTTTGTCCCTGAATTTTTAGAATGGTCGTTTCAGTTATGTTGTAGCTCAATTTCATTCTATGACTAAGTGATCATTTCAATCATCAAAATTTGTATTCTAGGCTCAATTTCATCTATGAACTATCAAATTGCATTTTAGTTTTCAATTTTTTCTTTATAGCTCAACTTCGTCCCTTAACCTATGTGGAACGTATACTATCACAAACTAGCTTGGTCAGCTCTAGAACCACTCAACGTAGGATATATGAATTGTAATCCTATCATTCTATCATGTTGGAATAAGGAGATAGCAATCCTAACTTGTAGATATATATTTAACTTGACGAGTGTGGATATAAAATTCTACGTATGAGTAGATTATTTGCCAAATATATCAGTCATTCAGCAATATTTTTTTCTTATAATAAATCAGCGAACAATACTTTCAGTCATGACTTTTTAGCCAAACGAACAGGCTCAATATTCTAACATAGGTACAGTATGTGTGGGTATGTCATTTCATCTGTGGGGCTACGCATTAATTAATTATAATGATAAATAGAAACAAGACATACTGTAGAGTTGAAGTTGAAATGTTCAAAATGTTGTTAAGCCGTGTTTAGTTCACCCCGAAAACCAAAAAGTTTTCAAGATTCCCCGTCACATCGAATCTTACAGCACATGCTAAATATAGACAAAAATAAAAACTAATTACACAGTTTGTCTGTAAATCGCGAGACGAATCTTTTAATCGTTAGTCTATAATTGAACAATATTTGTCACAAACAAACGAAAGTGCTATAGTAGCGAAATCCAAAATCTTTTCGCATGTAAACAAAGCGTTAGCTACTTTCGGGCCCGGCCCTGCCCAGTCGCTCTTGCTCCGACTCCGACCTTGGAAAGGACCCAGTGACAATGCAATATTACGAGGCGATCGAATGCATACCACGCGTGCGGAGCAAACCGTCCATTCTCCGGTCATAGGTTTTCTCGCGACTATTCATTCCATGACGAGTGGTCCATATTTGTTTTCTTGTCTTTTATTTTGGCAAATTACATAATATATATATATATATATATATAAACGCAGATATCTATACGAGCACAAATTTATAATTACACTCATTTATATAAACACACACGGTATTTACAATCTAAAAGATATACAGCACGCACGAGCGTTTGACCAATGTGAAGCCAATTTCAGTAGCAGTAGTGGTATGGTATAGGAGTACATATATAGTACATTAATTGATATACACGTGACGAGTAAAACACGTCTCCAGATGGCAATAAGCTACGAGAGCTTCTAGAGAAAACAATCGTCCATTATATAGGTATATATAGGCAATGGACTATATTGACGCCTTTATTTGGAGTGTCTGGCCAAACTAAAAAACATTCACCTTTTCGTGCTCCATCAATTCACACTAGTTAACCATGCATGCATCCACACGTCGGATTATATTAATCTAATCGACAACACGAGCTGTTGCATCATGTGTGTGCATTATATTATATTAGTGTGTTTTTATCACACATGACATGACTTTCCAAAACTCACACTATTGATTCTTCAACAAGATGGGAAAAAACTGCTTTCATACAACTCTATCTCAACTCTCAATCTTGCATACTTAGGAAAATGGTTGAGTCAAATATACGTGCACAAATCGATCAACCAATCTAGATGTCGAAGGATGTGAGAAGAATAAGGAGTAGCACATGGTTCCAATACAAATATACAAGAGACATATAAAATATAAAAGTGGTTGGAATGATTTAGAAATAATTTTACATTCCTGATGTAAAATTATTTTATATATTTTAGGAGCAATATTTTGAGAATTATCAAAGGAACCTAACAAATATACTCTCAACTTTGTTTAGCTACTTGAAAAACCTATTGATTTATCAACTTTTTAGGGCCACCGGAAATGTTCTAAGGGTCGATCTCCAAACAGTCCTATTTAGTTTAATGAGTAAATTTGTTCACTATTGATCTCTAAACTTATTTGGTATGTCATCTAATACTAAATAAATTACTATTAATTTATACATATCTAAATCCCTAAACATGTTAATTGTCTCTAGGTACAAATGCCATTAGTTGACATGTGGTTGCCTATGTGGCGAGTTAGCATGACCATCTATAAGAAAGACATGATTTTAAGGGATGGCATGTGGATCCTACTAGATTTTTTCTTTATGCTTTTTCATTGGGGTGTGACGTGTGAATAACACTAATATGAACGATGAATTAGTGATGACATCATGTACATGCTAAGTAAACATATTCATACTAATAGAGATGTCTAGATCTCTAGTGAACCACTTAGTAAATTTATGGGTCTAAAAGTGCAAATTAATTAATAGTTTAGGACTTGGATGACACCATGGAATAAGTTTAAGGACCAATGATTAAATAAAAATTCATACACTCTAGAATGAGAAAGCATTACTTCTTCTGTCAAAAAAAACTTATCTAGGTTTAAAGCTAGAATTACTTTTTTTTTGTTGAACAGAGAGAGTGGATGACGTGTGTCAGAGTCGTAGTATACTAGCACGCGGCGTTTCCATGTGGTTAAGCTGACTGATTGATATCCAAGAGAGGTTCCAGGAAACGAAGGCGATGGACGATAGATAGATGTGGACGTACGCCTTTGGATCGATCGAGTCCGGCCAACCCATCTCGTTTGGACTTTACGTGCATATGAAAATATAAATATGTATAAGTTGCTGTCACCCTCCGACCCTCCTCGTGCCCATCGACTTCACGCACGTACACTATAGTATCGTCTAATCTAATAACTAACCAGCGGTCTGCGGATTAATCAGCTACCATGTCGTCCTTCGGTCAGCGTTTTACCTTCTCCATTTCTAGAAAATATGTATAAAAACAGAATGAACTTAAATTTTTAAACGGAACGGAGGAATTAACTGCCTGCTTGCTGCTGCTTCTGAAATGAATTCAATTGATTAGCAGTACTGTTTGTCCTGTTCGTTTGATCTTATCAGTACAATTTATCAACCATTAGTATTTTTCTTTCACAATAAATAAGCATCAACTGACTCATCAGCCATGTATAAAAACCATCAGCCTTAAGAAGATATTGTAGCTATCTGCTAATTAACACAAGCAAAGGTCCACAATGTCCTGCTGCAACCTCCAACTACCTCTCCTGCAGTTGCTATTGCTGCTTCCCCGGCCACAAGTAGAGCGTCTCGCTCTCGGAGAGACGAATGAAGAGAGCACTTGTTTACTAGTTACAGTCTTCTTCAACGACTGTTTCTTGGCTTCCCTAGCTTGCTGGTAGAAGATATGCTGTCGCTAGCATGATAAAGATGTCTATCACTAAAGACGACCACACGTACAATATACCTCGTGCAAAGGTACAGTACTACTACGTGTAGAGATACATACGTACAGTCCACGCAAGGAGCCTGAACTGACTGAAGATAAAATAAAGTTCCCCCATGTCAAGGGCACCACGGAGTTGTGCTCTTTTGCTGTCACGACTTGACGGCTACATTGCATTGTTTGCGGCACGCACACTGCACTGGTCAAAGCTACACCTTTCCTCTTCAAAAAAGAAACATCTTTATTTTCGCTTTGTCTTTTTTTTTTCAAAAGGAGATGGTGGTTATAGAAAAAAAAAGTTACGGCATAAGTGTTTTTTTGTTGGGCAATCGAGCTGAGACAACTGTGGTGGTACGGTGGTCGTAAAACTCTCTTTGTTGAAGGGTTTTTTTTTCAACTTCTCACTTTGTTAAAGTTGAGAGCTAATACATAAAAAGAGTTTTTCTATTAGAGCAAGCATAATAAGAAGTTGTAAGTAGGCTATATGCCGATGTGGAGGAGATAGAAGAAATGTAAGTCGTAAGCTTACGACCAGCTTATGCATAAAAAACAAAAAATTTAATGAGACAGACAAATAAGTTGTAAGCCGACTAACTATTACACAAGTAGGATGATGAATTAGCTATAAACCTGAATAAACTTAGTTATACATGATCCGATGAGTATGAAATATTTACTATAGTTGAAGCATAGAATAATTAGTCCACCATAAAAATTTCACAACAATTGGACCACAAAAGTTGCAGCTATGAATTATTCCAATTAATTACAGATAAAATTTGATTTTTCTAACTAATTTAAAGCTACAAAAAAATTTATATTAAAGTATACCATATTATATATTCATTGCGTAGATCTACTCATGCAAAGTCCAACAAAATTAGATTTTCTATTTTATGATTTTTCTGTGATTTACGATGATTTTTCAGATATTATATGAAAACAAATAGGGAAAAAGAAAAATTCAAAACCACAGTACTGTAGCAAAACCGCCATAAAAAACCGTCCGGGGGTGATTTGAACGGTTTTGGATAGTTCAGGGGGTAAATTAGACTGTTTTATAGTTCGGAGGTAAAGTAGACACCAACTCATAGTTCAGGAGGTGATGTAGACTTTTTCTAATTTCCATACAACCTAGCAGCTAGTTGTATTATTAGTCTTGCTCTTAATCAGCTTTTTTTGGTTTTCTTAGGTTCAAGATATCTTGTCGCGTGTTTTGGGTTTTATTGCAATGGCAAAGTGGTTTCAGCTACGAGAGACACAGATGAGAAATTCCGCCAAGCATAGGTGAAATTAATTAACATGATTTGCATATTTGCTGAACGATGCCTTTTGTCTGCTCTGATGTGAGCTGAAACTACGTCATATGTGTCGGCCACATACGTGTGGCCTAGCACAGGTGGGGAGGCTAAAATTTTGTTTTACTTCATCTTCAAGGAAATCGCCTTCACCTTATGTACTCCTTTCATCTCAAATTAAAACATTTTCTAAATTTATTCTAAATCTAATTATTTTAAGTCTCACTAATTTTATAGAAAAGAGTATTAATATTTATGACACCAAATTAGTATCTCTAAATACATCCTAAACTATATTTTTATAATATATTTATTTTGTGCCCTAGAAATTATTATTTTTAATAAAATTGGTCAAAATAAAAATTATTATTCTAAACACTAAATAGTAAACAGTCAGTCCCTTCAGTTAACGTATAGTCCGTTTAAAGGACATTTCCTAAGCAGAGTTAAACGACCTAAACGGTCTTGTATTGTAGCACTAAAATATACATATTTATGTACGTAAAAGTCAAATATGCTACATATTTACACATGTAAAAAGTAAGTATTCTACTAAATAATCTTTTTTTTGGAAGAAATCAAAATCCCAAAACACTTCATATACTTACAATCCTAATTAGTTCAGTGTTTATTATAGTAGTTGTAATCCTCCTATTTACTAAATTATAAATTAAATGGTCATTTAGCCCATGTAATCATGGTTAACTCAATTCTACTTGGACGATCTTCAATGGTTTAAACAATCCAACCGTTTAATTTAACATTTAGGGCCTAAAGTGGCATCCATTTACGGTTTAAATGTTGTTTGAACGGACTAAGTGCTTATTAAGATAGTTTGACTTTGAGTGATTTTAGGAATTGATTTTTTTAGACCGAAGGAGTACACCTACAAGACGGGGAGAAAAGAACATCTTGAATGGCATTCTCCTAAAAAAAAAAGGATCAAATCTTTCGGGCCAGGCCAGCCCCTAAAAAAAAGTCTGTCGGGCCAAAATTACTGCTATGGATCTGGGCCGAGAGTGCAGGCTCAATAAGATCTGAGTGTTGCTTGGCTATGACACAGCCAGCCGGAAATTCCCGTGGGCTCTTCTTCGACCTTTTTAAGCCTTGTTGGATGCTAAAGTACAGCCCGGCCCAACAAGAGTGCTTTTCTGCTTTTGCGTTCCGTGCCAAGACATGAATGATGTTTGTCGGTGTCGGTCGCCAGACCATGTCGGGTCTCCTAGATGGCAGTGGCGGCACCACACACTGCGTGAGCAAGCACACATTCATGGCGATGACCAACGAGTGCGACTTCCTGTCAGATAATAGTTCGTCCAGTTCATCAGAGCCTTGTTTAGTTTCAAAAAATTTTGCAAAATAGGAATAGTAACACTTTCGTTTGTATTTGACAAATATTGTCTAATTATGGACTAACTAGATTTAAAAGATTCGTCTCGTCAATTCCGACCAAACTGTTTAGTTAGTTTTTATTTTCATCTATATTTAATACTCCATGCATACGTCTAAAGATTCGATGTGACGGGAAATCTGAAAAATTTTGTAAAATTTTTGATGAAGTAAACAAGGCCCAGGGCTTGTTTAGATCCAAATTTTTTTTTGGATTTTAACACTGTAGCACTTTCGTTTTTATTTGACAAACATTGTCCAATCATAGAGTAACTAGACTTAAAAAATTCATCTCGTGATTTACAGACAAACTGTGTAATTAGTTTTTATTTTGATCTATATTTAATACTTCATGCATGTGCCGTAAGATTCGATACGATGGAAAATCTTATAAGTTTTGGGTGCATCTAAACAAGGCCTCAGTCCACGACGTGAAAACAAGAGAGAAAATACTAGTACACTCCATTATCTTCAGAATGTTCAGGAGCAATGCCAGGTGACACTGAAGAATCGCATCGCAGGACAAAGAAATAAGTGCTGAGCTGTGATCAGTAAACGCCACACCGACACGGTAGCATCATCATCATCGTCACATTGCATTGCAATCCAAGCTCCGGGCACTCTACTACGTAGTAAGTACGCACGTACGTACATACACTGCGTTTGCAGCACACGCACACCGGCACACATACAGGCACGCACATCTCCTTCTTCCTAGCAGCTACGTACGTACACAAATCATCTCTGGCGCCTTCGCCGCTCGACGGCCCTCCTCGATCTTTCTTCCCGGCCGCTGCCGGCGGGTCCGGCTCGGCGGCGGCCGTGACCGGGAGGCGGAGCGCGCAGGCGGCGCCGGCAGGCAATCAAAACCCCGAGCACCGGCGCCGGCGCCGCGCTAAACTAGAAGAAACCCAACGAGCCAATAAATAGAAACAAAAACAAAGTGAA
>Ga0182004_10001945_pt1 | contig 15734 bp, 13 predicted proteins | sample Sormic07211540_1_FD_120479 | JGI IMG/M metagenome (GOLD analysis project Ga0182004, IMG submission 120479) | Endophyte microbial communities from Sorghum bicolor roots, Mead, Nebraska, USA - 072115-40_1 MetaG | ecosystem: Host-associated > Plants > Roots > Unclassified | place: USA: Nebraska...
CAAATAAAAACAAAAGTGCTACAGTATCAAAATCCAAAAACTTTTTGGATCTAAACAAGGAGTCCCTGTTAATAGGCGGCCCCTGCATGGGGTTTGTTCGGTCATCCTCTCAAACTTTTTCCTTTTTTTTTTCTTACCAGGTATCTCATCCCCTAATAAAAACAGGATTAACCCACCCTTTCAACTTCATCCTCCATCCTCCGAACAACCAAACCGAACTCCATTTGCGAGATACTACAAAAATCATTTCGTCAAAAAAAAACACAAAAATCTGAGAGCACAAGACTGCACATACCACGCCTTATACTTTAACAAAGATGGGCCACCTGCACTAGGAAGAGGAAAAAAAAACCTATGGAGCAGTACAGCTACAAGAGAAGACATGGAGGATTTACTTTGCTTTATATTTTAACAAAGATGAGTCCTACAAAATGGGGGGCAGAAATAAACAAATACTTGTCCAATAACGCCCAGCCCTTTTTACCCTTTTTTAACCTATACCCTCTCCTGAACTGAGACAAGAAGAGACTGGAGAGGGGGGAACAACAGCTACACCAAATTTTCTGCAATACACGACTGACAACTGTCCAGAGACACCTATTATACACCATCAGCAAGCAGCAGCGAGAAGATCAGTTCAGCTAGTACAGGTCAAATCAAAGAATTCACCACACCCAAGGGTTGTAACGCGCCCAGTCGACGACAACATCAGTGCAGTAAGCAGGGTGTAGCTGGTTAGCACAGGAGGGGGTGCAAACGAACAGTTACAGCCTACGGTGCACCCTGCTGCTTCAGCTCTTTGGAGGAAGGCGGGCGGCTCCCGAACCTATCTGTTGTTAACCATAGGCAAAGGGCGACCGAGACCTTCGTCATAAGAAATACATGTGAAGCGGCTGTTCTTTACCTACCAATCCTATAATTCAACCATCCCAAGCTTTCTCGGTGTGGGAGTGAGGAGTGCAACCCTTCATACTTCCTATCCTCTTTCCATAAAGTATACCTGTACAGAGGCAACTATTCATTTGCGGCGACTTCCGCCGCTCTTTGCCTCATCATTTCATTTACAGCAGCCCTCCTCCTGGAATCAGACTGCTGTTGCAACCTTCTAAGATGCTCCTTCAGATCTCTGTGCATAGTTTACCACAAGTAGTCAGGTCTATTGCAGATGGCAATGCTATACAAGTAAACACAGAAACGGTATGTATATGCACAAAAGAGGAGGGCTTCAACAAACCTGCACCGCGGCACATTGCAATCTGAATCTTTGCAAGCTCGGGCATGGAGTTGAAGCATGTACCACATTTTCTTGCAAAGGACACACCCTCCTGAAGCACGCGTTTTGCACTGCATCCCATGACGGAATAGTCCCTTGACTTTTCGGCAGTTAGGATACTGGCAACTACCAGAGCGGCATGTCGACGCATGTACCAGAAGATCAAGCATCTTTCTTAGCTGCAGCATCATGAAAAAGAAAATAGATTTAGGCATTACGGTTTACTGGTATGGTTCTAGAAAATGGAATTGCGACACATATAACCGAACTTAAATCACATCTCTTAGCAATGGTGGAACAAGAGCATAAACTTAGTGGGTAACAACTAAAAGAAGGCTTACCTGCTGAACACGCATTTGCCGAGCTTCTGCGTTTTGAGCATCACGGTCAGCAGCTGATGGATGGTTTGTTAAATTGTGAGGATGAGTAACCGCTCCTTTTTGGAAACAAGCATTGCACACATCAAAATCTGGACAAATCTCACACCGCCAGCCTTGACCAGTTTCAATATCATGACAGCAGACATTGCACGTAGTGACAAATGCTGGTGCAGTTGGATTGTGTAGGTGGTACAACACCATCATTGACGAATGCTTTGCGCGGCGAAGTGTGTCATACTGATAATGATTTCCTTGGCAAAGACTAAGGAATGCCTGCCTGGTGTCAAAAAACTCACTTTCTAAGATGTCATCTCTATCTTTGGTATCTTTGGGCACCCCGACAATATCAACCTAAAACAGAGAGAATCAAGTCATATCTTGAGAATCTATTTGCTCTAGTTCTATACTGAGAACAAAAGGGTATAGTACCGGATGAAGCATATGTGTGTCTCTACTATTACTCGGGTGCCTCTCCCTGTCTTCAAGTTGTTGTTCTGCATCATAACACCTGGACCAACAAAATATTCAATTTCACCAAAAGAACTCAAGCAAGAATTATATAGTTTATCTGTCTTGAAAAACTGTATACAAAACTAGTAATTAGTGAAAGAAAATTAAATGGTGAGGACAAGTTGACAAGGGGAATACTGTTAGGGCTGGAAAAAAAGCTACCAGCTCAACAGCTCCCTCGACTTGGCTTGTTAGTGGCTTGGTTCGACTCGGCTTGTTTACATTTTTCAATGAGCTGAGCCAGCATTCCAGCTCATGTAGTTAACGAGCTAGCTCGCGTGCTGGCTCGTGAGCCTAACAAGGCAAAGTTTTTGGCCTTGAACTTATATCAGTTCTGTATAACTTGATGTCTTGCACTCTGCAGTTGGTTGATAGTTGGACCTGGACCTTGGAGATATGTACTTACTATGATGTTATCACTTTATTTTAAATGGATGTATAGATAATCATTAAAGGATGCATCATGTATGGTATGGAGCATGAACCATGAATGTACGGATTAGTGCTTTAGTGCATTGTTGTATTTATATATGTCAGTATGTTTTAATCTATTTGTTTGATTTAAGGCTTATGGATGAGTTGTTTTTGCATTATTATTATTCCTAAGTTAAATAAATGTAGAGATTATGTTTTCTGTGATTTTATTGCCTGGCTAGCGAGCTAACGAGCCAAGCGGAGCTGGGCTGGTTCGTTATCCAGCCCTTATACAGTTGTGGCCCAATTTTTTGAAGACTTGACTTTGGGTGTCTGGTCATTTATTCTATTTGCTAAGACTTTGTGCCGAGAAAAAGTAACAAAATAATGATCACTAATATTTCTATATAAAATACTCCATCCATCCCTAAATAATTGTCTTTTTGCTTCCCTAGAAAAAAAGTTTGACTAAATATATAAAAAACAATATTAATATTTATGGTAAAAAATTGATATCAATAGATAGATCGATGAATCTATTTTCATAATAAATTTATTTGGAGATACAAATGTTGCACACATTTTCTCCAAATCCTGTCAAACTTAGTACGGAAACCAAAAGCGACATTTATTTAGGGACAGAGGGACTATAATATTAAAAACCACATATGGCTCAATGTCAAGCTGTTTGGAAATGGTCATTGTGAAGAAAAAAAAACTTTGTACACTTTGAATTTCAAATAAATGTCTCTACAGCTGGAATGAAAAGTTTGTACACATGGGGAAAAATATATATATATGTAAATTTGTGAAACAAAACAATTTACAGCTGAACACAAAATTATATACCTAAAACAAGAAGATTTTGTAAGTGGAACAAATAACATATTGGGTCGAAGTTTGTACATGTGGAAGTGGAACATAAAATTTTACACCTCAAACAAAAATTTGTATACCCGCAGCAGAAATTGTGATAAGCACCAAGAAATTGATCTGAGCAAAGAAAAAAACTGTTTCGATAAAAAAAATATTGTTCCAAGCAAAGAGAAATGTTCTGAGAAAGAAAAAAAAAGTTCTAACCAAAAAACAGAAACTGTCTGATCACCAGAACTGATCAAGGGAAAACGTTTTGATGAAATAATGATTAATTGAGCACAAATAGTAAGTTTACAAGCAAATAAAATATGCGCAAGACAGAAGTGTCTGGATGAAAATAAAATATTCCATGGAATCATGATTAAATTATTGGAGCTAACTCACATACGTATTTAGTGATCATATGTAACAAAAGAAGATAATTATAAACTGGTGGAAAATTATATAGCAGGATGGATAAATCATAAATCAAACATGTGCAGTGCAGCATGGTCCAATTATGCCAAAGAAATCAACTTACTTGTCACAGATGTGAAAGCTTCTGCATTGATGACAAACCCAACGTCTTCCAGACACCATAAGAACACAACAGTGACTACATGAATACTGTAAATGGACCATAATGAAATCTTCCTTCATAGGATATATAGTTTCCCCAAGCTGCATACACAAAATGGAGCATGGTAAGTGTGTCGCTCAATTAATACAAAATTGAAGTACGTAGAAGAGAGACTTAGGGTGGGTGGTGAAACAGGAGTATACTTTAGAGTATTTATGAGAGCAGGAAGTACACAAATCAAAGAAGCTTACCTTTTGCATCAACATAGCATCCTTGGAAGCATTCCCACTGAGATCAGTGTGGCCAGCAGCTTTAAGAGCTCTTTTTGTAATAATTTTCTTTGTCTTACTCTTTTTCTGAAGTTTGCGATCATCTTCTTCTTGTCGGAGTTGATTGATCATATCTTCTGCAGCTCCTGGCCAATAATCTCCATCAAAGTACGGCAAGCGAGAAGCAGTCACCTTAGCCTTGCATTCCCCCATAGTAATGAAGAAATGGTCATATAGATTTGTCAGCTCAACAACAATTTCCTCCTTAGAAGCCTTCCGAAGCATAGATAAGTACCTGGGTGTAAAAGACATTAGAACTGGTGGACAATCTAAAAGCAACAAGACCAATTGGACATCTAAAGCTTACCACTCACGCAGTTTGTCAGATTTCGGAGTCTTTTGAATCTCAGGATGGCAATATAAGATGTAATCTTCACCCTTCAAAGGTGGGCAAGCCCATATGTAACAACTTGTGAATCCCCGTAGCTTACAGTATTCAAGATATCCTATCTGTACACAATGGGGACAGATTAGACCAAGAACAAGTGCTAGCTAAATAAGAAAAAAAAAAGTTTCCTGTCATATGGTTTCCTACACAGTTTTGACCAAAACCTGGTAAGGCAATAATTCGTATTAGTCACAAAAGGTCAGCATGGATGGTAAATTACCAGAATTTCATGATACACAAATGTACGCAAGGCCTCTCCAGATACTGTTCTAATCTCAGGTCTGAAATACTTAACAGAATCCAAGTACGACAAGTAAACACGGCGCTGGTTCGGGAAAGAGCATTCTGCACCAAATTCTTGAACATACATTCCAAATAGACATACTTCCACACCTTCTATTTTCTGGAACAAGAGAACAGCCTGTCCAATATTTCATAAACATACAGTTGCAGAAATTAGTGAGTGTGACTAGATTTCATGCTTCAAATGACAAGAATGAATTCTTACCTTGGACTTGTAAGGGAACTCTGTAGGGTAGTTGTCTTCTTGAAAAATTTCCAAAAAGCGTGGTTTAACCTCCAGCTTCTTATCCACTGATGAAACAACTCTGACCACAAGTCCTTCCGCTCCAGGAATCTAACAAGGCATAATTAGAAGTGAACTTGATGGAATGAAACAAAATCATACCAGGGATCAAACTTGATGGCAAAAAGAATAAGTGTGCCATAATGCTTCATACATGGAAAAAAAGAAGTACCTGACAGTATGTATACAAGGAAAACTAGCACAAAAGTAAATACATAATTTTATACCAAGGTAACTTAGCCTGCTATCTAACGTGTCATCCTATTTAGCCCAAATAAGAAACCCAACCACTTCACAAAAGCATGCTCTGCATCAATACAGAGGAAAACCTGTTATGTGCAATGGTTCTTGTCCACTTCACCTATGGTGATGTTGGAAGCCGCCAGCCTATTTGCTATCTGCAGTTGACTTATATTCTCTTATTGATAGGCAGCAGTCCCACCTCCAAACCAAAGGCTATTACTATCTTTGTAAATAAATGAGAAAGAATGTACCGACAAAAATATAAAACTAATGCTTTCTTGATTCATAAAACTTTTATCTTAATGAGCAAAGCCCGTTGTGCTTGAGCGTCCAAACTACACTAAAAAAACTTCCTTGCCATATTATGTTTTGTCAAGAACTAAAAAATCAGGTAAATAAACAAAGCTCGTTGTGCTTGAGTATCCAAACTGCAACAAAGAAACTACTTGTTGATTTGGTGTCCGACTTGTAGTTCTTCATATTACAAATCTAGGACAACTTGCAGAATAAACACCAACTTCTCGCGAGTTATACTGGTAAGAGCAGTGTGCTCAGGGGGGTTCTCCCCTTGTCAGTCCGCGTTCGAATCCTGGTACATCCTCTTAAGGTAAATCCGAGTTTTTTTAGCAGAATAACCATAAATATATGGATCATGTGTTCAGATTGATTTATTTGGCATTGTTTCCTCAAAGAAGATCTAGTCTACTAACCTCATCAATATTTTTGCCAGCAGCAGCTGCACGGTCCTGTTTCTCCTGCTTAAGTCGTTTAAATAGCCGATCTTCTATATGATCACTAAGAACAGTTCTCGGCAAATCTTTTGCCCCAAGAACAGCACTCTGTGGTAAAGGTTTGCGCAGCCCGCGTTTGACCTCCTCAACATAGCAATTGGGGCAAGTATATTCAGCTTGTCCTCCATCGTTCCTTCTTCCATTAAATAGAGCACAAATTTGATGTTGCCAGCATTCACATTTGTCACATTGAACCCACTGCAGAATGCATGATTTGAAAATGTTTAGCACAAAAGAAACATATCAGAAACTTTTGAGCTTTTATGACACCACCGTATCAATGGAACTGCACAACTTACCCATTCTTCCGTTTCCTCATCATTTCTTTTCTTTTCTAACTTTGCCTTCGGAAATGTTTGGCCTTCAACCTCAATAGTCTCACCACGAGACTCATTGTAACAAGGGATACAGAAATAATGGCGTGTATCGCCAGTACCCACAGTGTAGTATGGTGCGTTTCGCTTTATCCGAGCTCCACAAGGAGAACAATATATTGGTGGAGGTTCAAAAGTAAGTTTTTCTACTCTACAGAGCTGGCAAGAGTTCTCATTCTCAGAATGACCAATAGCTTGATTCTTTTCAGCTTTAGCCTTACTCTGTCAAAAGTGGAACATGTAAAAATTAGCTCCTCTCAAAAATACATTGTATGGTTAAGGCACAAGTTCCACCAGAAGCATTATAAAACAGAAGTACGAACAGCAGTTTTAGCTAATAAAAAAATGCTGTATTTGCAAAACAGTACAGGATAAAGATCATTCCTAATTTCTGACGAAGAGAGGGTAAAATACTTTATTTGCTAAGATACAGTAACACAAGTTACAATGTCTTACATGCTAAGAATAAATTCCCGCAAGTCCCATCCATCTGAGAAAACAAGGAGTTGACTAAATCTCATTTAGTCCCTGGCAGGAAAAGAGTTTTCTCTAAAGTAACTAAAATAGAGCTTGCCAGCTTGGCAATACTATATTGTAACCCCATTCTTTAATTATATTATATTATAGTCTAGTTAATAAAGTAGTGAAGGCACAAGGAGGAGACGAATTCATTACCCATTGGTAAAAGCCTTTCATGACCAAGAATCATGTTGGGTTTCACCTCTAGCCTACCCCAATTGCTAACAGGCAAGCATGAACCACATCTTTCTAAGGGCAATGCTCAGTTGTCTATAGCCTACAGTTTATAAGTGGTCCAGCAATTTTGTGATTTTGTCAAAGGAAATGAAATGCAACTATGCAAGTGGGTACTTTCAGTTAAGAAAATCATACCTGACCAACCCACAGCCTTAGACTGTCAATATGTTCCCTTATTTGTTCTGGAGTGAATAATTCAGTCATAGAAACGCCCTTTATTTTTGGTTTTCCTGATTTAGACACGGTCGCATCAGTTGGATCATTTGTTTCGTTCTTAACCTCAAGGGCGGTTTCACTTGTCTCTTTGTCAACCGACAAGTTTTCTTGCTTGATATGAGAGTTCATCTCAGTGGGAACACCAGGAATCACATTGTGCCTTGATGTAGTCGCATTTCCATCAATACCATAACTATTTTTTATGGGCTTTTGAGGAGCTCGTATGTCAGCCTTTGCATCTACCTCTCGTTTCAGATATGCTGTCCTGTTATTGTGCTCAAACTGCTCAGGCTGTGTTTCCTGCAATGCAAAGCCTGAGTTTACATGATGATTGGAGACTACAGAGATATCATTCTCTGGGCCACTGGGTGATGGAGGATGCATCTTTAAACGTTTTGGGACAGATGGTTGATCATCAAATGCTTCAGCTGACACTGGGTCAACGTCCATTCTATCACCTTCTATCCCGTTCATGATTCTCTGAGGCACATTTTGTTGAGCAAGTTTTCTAGACTCAAGAGCTTTTTGCTTAGATGCCTGTTCAGTTGATTGCCGCAAAAACTTCCTTACAACGCTGCACACAGGACATTGCTCATCAACACAAGTTTTATAATGGTGAGACATCGTTTTTGACTTACTGCAGCTCCTGTATGAACAATCTTTCCTTTGACAGTTCTGAAAATGCTTCAAAAGCTCCTGCACCTGAACACAACCATGGAACTTACAACTTCCAACAGGATATGTGCATGTTTTTGCATGAAACAGTAACAGCAACCACTTTATCTGACGGAAGTAATGGATATTTCCAGTAACCTGTTCAGCTGCGGGCTTCGGCACTGCAGGATCAATAGAAGTTGCAGTGCCATTAGAAAGACGCCAATCTGATGAAAATGGTTGTTGTGCTCCATCTTGTGCCATTGTGCTTTGACAAAAATCTTCCTGTATTTGCTTTTCGAGTGTTGAATTAGTAGTGACAGGAGCCTTTTCCATTGTTTGAGGCTGCCATTGAGGACGTAGCATTTGCTCTGTCTGCGACCCTTTCAGCACATAGCTTACAGCATTGGAACCGTCATCAAGATGTGGATTAGAGGGCAACAATTGCTGAGAAACATGTGAGGCAGAAGGATGAAAATTTTGAGAGCTAGATAGATGACCAAGCATCTGCCCTCCTTTAACATTGTCAAGAGCATTTCTTTGCTGGTATTGACCCTGGAAGCTTGGAAGGTCACCAGGATCACTAGCTTGTGAAGATACCAGTTCAGTTTGTGGCAGAGTCCCCTGTTCTGGTAGTTGCATTGAATGGGTGGAAACCATTTGAGACTGTTTAAAGGAATTGTTCCTTAGCATAGCCTGCTGATGCTGTGGATTTGGCTGCTGTTGATTTATATGATACTGATTTTGAACAAACTGGGAATTAGGTTGCACCTGATGCTGCGGCATTGGGTGCTGGCGTAGTAGTTGATCATGAGTCAACTGTGGTGACTGAAAATTCACCTTTTCTGTTTGATCCAAAACCTCACTTTTTATCTGGGGCTGTTGCTGAATAGACTGAATGTTTAACTGATTGGAAACCAACATCTGATTCATTCTTGATCTAGACTGCAAATTTGCAACATTCATGCTCTGACTATTTGCTGTGGTTAAAGGGGTAGAGCCAGTAGCATAAAAGCTGCCGGAACCAGCCATATCAACTGATGCTGCACACAAAAAGAAATTGAATTTATTTCATTACAATGCCACAGTTTTTTTCAATTATATGAAGAAAACTAAACGCAAGAAAAATCAGTCAATTCGAAACAGTAACATGCCAAGCTGTACCGCCTCCCCAAGCAAAGATCATATAGGTGTATGCTTAAGAGAACTTTAGACCCCCTCAATTATGTACTGCAGAAAGAAGAGGGATGTCATGTTGCCACTATTTATTTAGAATCACTATTCATTAATAACATTTCATCTATCATCGTTGAAGTATCAACAGCAAAACCATACACGCCTACAAGGCTCCATCTGAAGATATCCAGACTGGTGCTAAATACTAGATAGATTGGTAAAAGCATCACCACCCTGGATAGCAACACATTACTTATAAGACTGGCAATTCCAGCAGCAAGGAACTATAAGAAGCTTAAGGTTTTATTTTTCTGAGTTTGCTAACTGTCAAATAATAATCGAACCGGTCAGTTTGGGCAACAATATAAATAAATATATACAGGCTCAAGCTTCAGATATAATCATTGAGACTTTCTGATTGGTGTCCTTTACAAGCATAACCTCATGTTATGGCTTATAGGAAAAAAAACACCCATAAGATGGCAGTGAAAAAGAGGACGCAGCGTCAAAAGGCAGCAAGCTTACTCGGTATTCTCTGCTGAGGGTGCTGATTGAATTGCTGCTGCAAAGGTTTGGGCGAATTGCCATAAGGGGATATGTTCATATATGCTTCCGGTGCTGTATTCCTATTTGTTAGCTGCATATTTGACCCATGCACTCCTATTCCACCATTCATGTGTCCATCTGATAAACCATATGCAGATGAGTTGTCCAACATGCTTGAATGCATTCCAGAATTATTGTGGCCCGCAATATGCTGAATTTGATTGCTATTTTGGTTGCTAGAAAATTGCTTCTGGTGCTGCATATGTGGCGCCACAGCTGACTCACCGTTGAAATATCCAGTTCCATTTGAATAGTCAGGATTTGAAGGTACATTCTGTTGATTACTGAATCCTGGAGTTGGGATCATATGAGGTAGTTGTCGCTGAACACCAACTGAACCCATTGTAGATTGGACGTTATTTGTGGTAGAATTTTGTGGAATGTTGGTATTTAAATGCTGGTACCCATTAGACATTGGACCTGCATGGAGGAATTAAGAGTGAGCAGGGGCAAATAAAGAGACTGCCAAAACAAAACTAAGAATATATGGTTGACCAGTTAGGCACTGCATAAGTTTCAGCTTATTGACTTGGTAAAATAATCAAATCAATTTCAAAAAACACAGACACCAAAAGGCATGCTTCCTCTTTTAAGATATAACCAAAAGAAATTTGAGTATAAGGAAGATAAGTGAGACCCTCAAAGAGGTAAGTCCTTTTTCAGCATACAGGCACTAGATAATGGCTAGAGATCTTCAGTTAAACAGAAAACAGGCCAAAAGGACTAGTAAAAATATATGCACCTTGCATCGAGACACCCATGTTAGCATTCTGAGGAACCATGCCTCCACCAGACGAAGAAAGGGCATTGTTGTCCGTGACATAAGGAATCCTAGAATTTGCACTGGTGCCTTGCGTCATACCAGGGGTAGGAATCATAGTACCATAGCCAGAGGATGATGCTATTTGTCTTGTCATTTGTGGGTTTTGTTGATTGTGTTGGTTCTGAGCGCTCAAGGTCTTAATAGCAAACTGCAATTGCGGCTCAACTGGTCCCTTCATCATATTGTAGTAGTCATTCTGCTCAAACAATACAGGAACAAAAAACAAAATGGCGATGAAACAGCAAGATTTTATTTTTGCTCCCCAGAAATATACTTGATCTCTAGAATATCAACAAAGCCTTGCAAAAGATGAAGGGAATGGGATAGCAATACCTTGTTTGGGAATTTTCTGTACAAGATCTCCTCAAGCCGCTTTGCCAGTTCTGGCAACCGCTTCCGCCACTCAGCTGATGATTGTTTCCTCCCTATATATTCGAATCTGCAAGAATAGTAAAAAAATGTCATATACCTCATATAGGGTTGAAGAAAATCGTTCACAAACCTTTGGGCAATTATAGGAAGGGAAATCAACAAACCTCGAAAATTTTAAGGAAAGCCAACAACATATAATGCATCCATTGTCGCATTCGTAATTATGGCAAGGAAATAAATTTATAAGCACAAAGTTTGATAAGGTAATATTTTTGTCGGGGCATGTAGACAATTTGGATCTGGCACTTGGTATATGTGGCCGTTCAGCCAGTCTGAAGCTCACTAACTCAGTGCAATCAATACCTGACTACAACTGGAGTATTTAGAAGTCAACAGTAGTAAATAAACACATACATCTTTTCACGCATAGTGGTCCGAAGCATGACGAAATGCTGATCCGTTCCCGAGAGCGCTGCCATCTCCTGCATTGGCTGGTGCTGCGGCAGCCCATCAGCGCCACCAACACCAACACCAACGCCGACGCCGACACCGGTGCCGGGAACCTGATTCATCTGCGCTGTCTGCCCGGACATCTGCCCAGACAGGTGGGCAGCCTGCCCCACATTCATCTTGGCGGCAGGCGGAGGCTCAGGTCATCCCGCGCGCGGTAGCTGGACAGAGGGCACACATATATGAGCAAGAGAGTGAAGCCACACGTGAGAGAAGGAAGCGACGGTAAAAGAAAAAAAGAACAAACGTGAAAGGAGCAAGCTTTGTTCAAGCACACACCGCGGTAGCAGGAAACGGCCGTCTATCCTGCGCGGAATCCGAGGCGGGGCGTTTCCCGATTGAGCTGGAGCAGCAGTGTGGCAGCGGCCGCATGTATCAGCAGGCAGCAGCCCAGCGAGTGGAAACGGCGCCCACGCCCGCGCGGGGGCAGCGCAGCTCGCGGCGATCGGCGCCCGAGGCGCGGGGGGAGCCGGGGCGTGGAGCCCGGCCCGCGAATTGCAGACCCCCTAGGGTCGGCCCACCCGAAACCCTAGAATCCCGGCGGGGCCGCGGGAGCGTGGGGTCGGGGGCGGCCGCGGCGACGGGGTGCCTGAGATTCCGTACGGCGGCGAGCGGCGGCGGCCGGCGGCAGGAGCGGGCCGAGGATGCGGAGCCGGGCGTGGCGGGGAGTTCGGGGGGGATTTGGGAATGGGGGAATTTGTTGGGGCGGGGCTTGCTGCGAGCGACGCGGGGAAGGAGAAGGGGGGGGGAGGGGAACGGGGACGAGGAGGAGGAGGAGGAGGCGTCGACCAATCGCGGATCTGCGCGGAATCGGGCGCGGCGGGTCGCTGCGGGTGGGCCCGGGAAGTGGCGGCTCTAGGCTCTGGTGCTGCGCGGCGCGGGGGTGCACCGTAAATGATTGGGTGCAAAAATAGCAAGCGCAGCAGACTCTCGCTTCGGCTCGCCGGGTTCGTTTCGTTGCATTACAATTACACACGTGCGTTAAGGGTGTCTGAGGTGAGCTGCTGAGGAGATGGATGCTCGTCCGGGGCTTTGGGCGCTCGTGTGTGTTCGTTCCTCTTTTTTTTTCAGATCAGATTCAGACACGTCAGTCGAGTTGGGTATAGTATAGGCACTGCAGCGAGAATGCAGCGATGGTCCTTGGTGGACAAATAACGTCTTTTTGTAGGAAAGAGATCGTCACTGCTGCTGCTACTTCAGGAATCAGATTGGTTGAAGTAGCCATAACCAACTTCCGGGGCACACGATTGTAGTGTAAAGCTACTATTTCAAGCCGTATGCGGATAGGATAGCAGCGTTCCACGTGCTTCAATTTTGACTTTATTTACTGATGATGATGTTTGAGTTACCAAACTTTGTGTCTTTAGTACGAGTAGGTTTTCAGCTAAGTGTGATTTTGTACTCACTCAATTCTAAAATATAAGATAACATACTTTAGTAATCTTTTTATATATTTCTTTTGTAATATATCTAGACATAGTGTGTAGCAAGTTTTTAGAAAAAAAAAAATAAAACGTCTTATAGTTTAGCAGTGCACAACCTTTTTGTCACGGTTCTCAACATCCTACCATCTCATGTCATTATGCTCGTGGCAACACTCGACATCATCAATACCCCTCAACAATCGCCTAGACACATAGTTGACCACCACCTTTCGATTATGCTATCATCGACAACAGTGGCACCAACGTCTCTTTGGATAAACTAAGTCGCTTGACAATTTGTTTCCTTTATATTACATATATTATTCAATCATCTTACTTCTACTAAGTTGGCCTTCAGGTTCCCTACGGACTCCCCTCGCCCCTTGCCCAAAATGAGCCTCACGCTCCCCTCCCTCCTTGTCAACGAACCCACCATTAAGCGCTGTCGAACGCCCCTGACACCGCCGCCTAGACACCAGACCATGGCTAGCCACCTTGAGCCTCGCTCGGAACCCTAGGTCCCGCTCCATGGGTGGACGACGAGGAATGGCCACATCCCGAAATGAAGCATGAATTGGATTAGGGAGGGTGTAACCGCGCGGCTGGCACGCAGTGGCATAGCTCCCCTGCTCGGTTTCACCCCACGCGGCATATTGTTAGTTGCTTTTCCTACTGCGTAATGCTTTTCGTTGCACCTATGTGCTACAACGACTCAATACATTGAGATGTTTTCTTTGTCCAGCCCAAATAGCTCATAAAAATATACATTGGCCCTACCCAACACAGCCAAAATCCTTTTTAGCCCCCTAGGTGCTTCTAGATCCGTCGCTGGGTGGTGCGTATGGCTATATTCATCTAGAGTGTGTTTGGTTTGCTGGATATCCCTAGATGGAAGATGGTGGTCTATGGATAATCGTTGTTTGGTTCGCTGGACAAGCTAGATATGGATATCTTTGCTAAGGGAATATTCTCTTAGATGTTGGATACCTCCGCCACAAAAATTTTGCCTAGTGAGCTCATCAATCTTTTCTAATATGTCATTAGTAAATAATTAAGGATTAATAGTATGTTATATTACTGTTTAGCAATTATGACATCAAGATTAACCTTGATAATTGCTAATATATTAATTAGTGCATGTTTTAATGCTAATTAGGATAATTGTGGTGTTAATTAACTTTTTTATTTGTAGATTATCATGACAAATTGATGTTACTGTATAATTATTTAGTGTATAATTACTTGTGTTTTTAAATAAAATAAATATAAGGCCTTGTTTAGTTCTCAAAAAAAATTAACTTCAGGTACCATAGCATTTTTGTTTCTATTTGGCAAATATTGTCAATTATGGACTAACTAAGCTCAAACGATTTATCTCGCGATTTTACACGCAAACTGTGCAATTAGTTTTTATTTTCATCTACTCCTTAGTCAAGTATTTTTCATTCCATCAATTCTCATCCATCTAACTAAACAAAAAATAGCTCATTCCATCCATCCAACTAAACAAAAAATATGGATTTCCATATCCCTAAATCTATGAATGGTCATATCTCATCCACCCTTACCCCTAGCTGATATAGATGGCAATTGGCACATTACCCGTGGGTAGGAGACACATAGACTCGCACTCGCGGGTTGAATCCCAAACCTGCACCCGCACCCGCAAACCGCTCCGGTAGAAGTCTACACTCACGCCCGTACCTATGGGCACAAAATACCCGCGGGCGCACCCATGAACTTGCAGAATAATAATACATGTATAGATTATAAAAAAAGAAGTTTAAGTATGAAAAACAAAACTACCTAACACTATACCAACATAAAAATGGTTCTCTTATATATAAATAGATATGAGGGAGAAAATCATGAATCTATGTTGCTTTCTTTATATATAGTATAATAAGAGGCTTACATATCACAAGGTTGGAGCGGGTTTGCGGGTGAAACAGACACGGTACAGGTTTTTCTATTCTCACAAGTTTTTATCCATTGGGTTCAACTACAAACTTATAACACATCCGCAGGCACAAAGTTGCACTCGTACCTTCGTTTAGTTCGCAAAAAGTTTTGCAATATTTTCCAGATTCTTCGTCACATCGAGTCTTTAGACATATGCATGAAGTATTAAATATATACAAAAATAAAAACCAATTGCATAGCTTGGTCAAAATTGACGAGACGAATCTTTTGATCCTAGTTAGTCTATGATTGGACAATATTTATCAAATACAAACGAAAATGCTACAGTGTCGATTTCCTAAAATAATTTAAAACTAAGTAAGACCCAGATTTTTACCCGCAGGTACGTGGATAATCTGTACCCGTAACCATCTTTGCTACTTAGAGCATCTGAAGCGCCCCTGGTAAACCAGGAACTCAAATGTGATACAATACTAGTCCCAGGAGGCTAGTAACACATTTATTACATCAGATAAGTTTCAGCGCAGTAGTCTTGGAAAGCGTGGACAAGG
>Ga0182004_10001946_pt1 | contig 15734 bp, 18 predicted proteins | sample Sormic07211540_1_FD_120479 | JGI IMG/M metagenome (GOLD analysis project Ga0182004, IMG submission 120479) | Endophyte microbial communities from Sorghum bicolor roots, Mead, Nebraska, USA - 072115-40_1 MetaG | ecosystem: Host-associated > Plants > Roots > Unclassified | place: USA: Nebraska...
ATCTCCTCTCTTTATATAGAGAGGCTTACTTGACTTACAAGCAAGACTTACTTGACCCCTAAGAAAGCGACTAATTAACCCTAATGGGCTAAGGCCCAGTAGGTCCTTGACTCTTCTAACACTTTGTGTGTTTCAGAAAACAAAAACACATTAACACTGTACCTTTGGAAGCATAGGCTTTATGTAACGGCCCCTATCTTCTGAGAAGATGACATTCTTTGCTCGCCCAGCTTTTCCACGTCGTCTTTGTGCTTGCTGAGCAAAGAAAAGGAGTTTATCATCTACTAAACCACCTTCAGCATCAAAGATGAACTCCTCAGGTATCTGCTGGTCTTGTTGTTCATTTTCTTCATCATCATCCTGTCCAACAAAACAGCTATGAGCTATGAGAAAAAAAAATGAAAAAGACAGCCGGTTTGATTTTTTTGGGGACAGTTCTCTATTTGATACTGGAATAATGAGGGCTTCCTCCCATGGTCCTGGAAATTTTAGCATCCATTATGTGACACTAAGTTTATCTTTCATGCCCTATATGACACTACTGTTAGCTTTTTCCATTTGAAGGCCATTAAATGCTACATGAAAAGACAAAATTGCCCCTGTGTTTATCTTCTGCTCCTGCATATCTTGCAACAGTGAGCTTATCCAGCTGTTAAATGCATCGCTCCAGTACAAACACTCTAATATCTGTGTTCACCAAGATGTGGCTATAATACGTGTTGTAGACCCACAGCTGTACTTTATACATGTGTATAGTCAAAGACATCCAGATTGAGAGATGTCATCTTGCCAGGGTACATGTGCATGCATACACCCTATAATTTATAGACAAAGTTCCATGCATATAATGTCTTTGCTTAGAGCATCTCCAAGAGTCGACAAAAAAGGAGCCCAATACTTCTTTTGGGGCTTGGTACATGAAAAATGTCATTCATCAGTGCCCTAAATGGCGTGGCTATTCCCGATCACTCTATTCCGCCCACGAATCACCTCATTTTACCGCTCGGATGCCACTCGCCCTATCCTGGCCTTTGTGCCTTTTCTCCTCTCTTCCAAGCCCAGATGGCATGCAACCATCACCGGCCTGCCCCCAGTCACCCATGGCCACTCCTAACCACCGGCAGCCAGCCATAGGTGGCTTGATGCCAGCTGGTGGTGGCTGCAAGCGATTTGGCAACTTGGGCACGGCACTGTAGATCGCCCGACACTCCCCTCCTCGTGCAATTTTGCTCGGGTCCAAGAGGTCCCACTAGTTTTGGGCACCAAAAATAGGGCAGTCTTGGAAGGACCTTTTTTCCCACCCAATACTTTGGGTTCCCACCAAACCATATTTTTGGGCTCCTTTTTCTATCCATTGCTGGATATGCTCTTATGTATGTCCTACAGATCCAAGGTATATGTTCCTCGCAGGGGTGGATCTAGCACCGAGTCGGCCGGGGCTTGAGGCCCCGTTACCGCCGCCGGAAGTATGGAGCCCTTCCTAAGCTTCTCTTACAAATTTGTAGTCATCAAAGCTTAGAAGGAGGGTCTAAATGTAAAAAATAAGGAGGAGCCCCTCCTAGCATATTTTTTCTAGACCCGCCACTCTTAACTCGCCATGCACATATGTGGGTATACACGCATGCATGAAATTGCTAGCTTCCTTCTCTTCCTGTCTTGCTTCTTAATTTCTTGATCATTAACAGCACACATGACCAAGCCCTCATTGTCCTAGGGCGGCACCTCATGTCCCGGCTCACCCTTGTGTGGACACAGGCTATACTTCATCCCGCACATGGTGTGGTTAAGCAAGATATGTGGTAGCAGGGGCAACTCTGTCTTTTAACATAGCACTTAACGTCCTTTGGATGGAAAAGCTACCAGGAGTGTCATTATAAGCCATGGAAGATAACTCAGTGTCAAATAAGGGGGACTAAAATTCCAGTGCCATAGAAGGAAGCCCTCGTTATTCCAGTGTCAAATAGGGAACTCTCTCTTTTCAATACAATAAACCAACCTCTTGGTCATCGTCTTCCTCGTCTTGGTCTTCTGAGGAATCTTGATTTTCTGGAGGTGGTGGCGGCGGGGGTGGGGGTGGTTGCTCTTGCTGCTGATCCTGTGGGTTATCAGATAGGATCGAGCGAGGTAGAATGACTAGCTCTACCTGCAAGAAGGAGCCAAGTGCGTCAAATATCAAACTTGTTGATAAAACACTTCCAAGTTGTTTACACTAATGTTGTGCAATACATATTGCTACTTGCTAACTTGTTTTTCACTCATTTGGTATAGTCAATTAAAGATATGAACAACTTGCCAAAAATAGGTAAGGCTATGAATGAAACAAATATTCATTGCTTCAATTCCTAGATGTATATTACTGTATTACAAAATGAAGAATTCATAGGCATAAGTAGACTTAACAGCTTTCTTGAGGTCATCCACAAATACTTTCTCACGTCCTTCCATAGCAGCAAGGCATTTTGCAACTCGAGCAGCATACAACTCAGCACGATGCCCCTGCAGTTAAGTGTTAGAAACATATGCTTTGAATTATGATTATAAGTTTATGAACACATTAATTTCTCGATTTAGCATTAACCTTACTAAATTGGCATATTCCAAACAAGCATGATTGATGTAAATTAAAAAAGAAATATGATTTGCACAAATAACATGACGACACCAAACAAGTTTAGTGTATAGACAACAATGCAAGGCTATGTATTTGGCAATAAACACCACTGGGAAGACATCACGGATTACGACAAGTACATCGTTGACTGCACAAGGTAATAACAGATCTAGGCTGCAACTACAGGTAAACAACAGAAATAGGGAGCAACTTTACACGTCGTAATTCATGATATTATTAGAAGAATGCATCCAAGTCCTACAAAGTGCTTAAAGTCAAATGATTCTGGTATGAAGCATCAAGTCCCAACAAGGTAACTAACCTGACAGCCACCTCGTATAGCTTCCATGACAAGATATTTGAGCTGCTCTGTGCTAATGTTAACATCCTTCAGATACTCTCTTGCCAAAATTATCTGTGTGACCATGTTTTCCCCTTGTGAGATGAACAGTATATAACAAAATTTTCAAATTAAACCTACAATCATGACTTTCAACTAGTCTAATGTCACGATCAACTATAAAATATCTTTTAACAGCAATAAAAACTAGAGAGTGAAAAATTGTCAACACTATTATAGTCTTATCTTATGCAGCATATTGTTTCCAGTTAATAATGGTCACCAGTCAGCATTAACATATCGCAATACTTTCATTGGTGGTCCCAGTCAGGCATAGCGGAATAGCTAACAGAACTAAAATTCTAAGGTGCCTGCAAGCTTGCATGCAAAACAAATTCAAATCCAGATGGAACAAACTAGTGAATTATATTTAAGTACATCCTGTTACAGGAAACCTATGTGTTGTCTAGTCAATGAATGCGGTTAAGAGGAAAAACTACACGCAGCCATTCATAATAGCTGTCATGGGTGCCACATTCTTTTCATCCAATCCCTTTCTCTTTATTGCAACATCATGATTATATAACATTTTATGAGGTAAGTAGGACACCAACAAACATTTCAGGTCTCCACAATTTAAATTCCTGTCATGCATTATGTGTAATATACTTTAATGCTTTCATGTGGCCATTTGATTCTCTGTTGCAATCATTTTTGTTCGGTAGATGCCATTCTAATAAGCACCAAATAATTGCCAGAAATAGTTTGCTGAATATCCAGTTTCATGAAGAGAATTGTAGGAGTGTAAAAAAAACATGAACAAGAGACAAAAATAACCTATGTGCTGATTCAATAAAGGAGGTATATATTACAGTCACAAGTCTACCTAACTATCTTCACGCTACTAGTACCTGAGTTTTTGCAGTTTCAGTTTCTTCTTCCACCATTTTGAAAACTTCTTTGCTAGACTCCTGAAACCGTGTTGCAATATCCACTGCTGCAACACGGTCATCAAAACTCATTGGAAGGTCAGCACTGCACCAGCAAATAGTATGGTAATGAGAAAAGTATTGGATGTTGTAGTTCAAGAATGCTGTAAAGATTTCTTGTATTAGATTGCAGTAGTTCATGATAAATAAATAGAAAAACAAAAACTTGCAACTGATCTTTCGCAGTCTAAAGTACCTTAAATTAATTGCAATACGATCAAGCAAGTGTTCACGCACAGATCCTTCCTCTGGGTTGTAAGTAGCAATTAGAAGTGGTTTGCAGGGATGGCGAAAGCTAATGCCCTCTCTTTCCACAATGTTAACTCCCTCCGTCAAGACATTCAAAAGTAGATTGCTTATGCCATCATCCAATAGATTTATCTCATCAACATAAAGAACACCTCTATGTGCTTCAGCAAGAAGACCAGGTTGAAATACAGTAGTCCCTGATCTCACAGATGCTTCAACATCAACTGATCCAATGAGCCTATCCTCTGTCACACCAAGTGGAATCTGTCATGAGGAACCAGCGGCATTGATAAGCTAACGACATTATGGAGAAATGCATAACAATTAATCAGTGTGATATACCTGCACAAAAGATGTTTTCACAATCTCAGTTTTGACATTACCATCAGAGTCATACTGTATTTGATCAGCTAAACCATCCTCCCATCTGCCATAATGAGAACTCAATGAAATGAGCTGACACATCCCAGGGACAAAAATAAATGAGCCTAAGATTTTTGTGATTCGACTCAAAATACAAGAGTAAGAATTGGAACCAAAAACAAATAATTTGAATGGTACAAGAAGGAACCCTTGCAGTATTATCTAACGTATTATAAAGGGTATTACTCGTCTGGGGAGCTAGGATCAGCATTTGCAATGGAGCCAACAACCACTTCAATAGGTGGAAGCATAGCATGCAAGCCACGAGCCATCACCGTCTTTGCCGTCCCACGCTTCCCTGAGATGGCAATGCCTCCAATCTCACGATCAATCGCCCCAAGCAGCAGAGCGGTTTTGATAGCATCCTGCCATGTGGACCCAAGGGTTACAACAAGACACAGTAGTCTGAAAATTTTGTACGATAAGAAAACCATGGGCAGAAAACTGTACTGCCTTGGAATTAATTTTAATTTTCTATCCTCAGAGCATAGCTATAGACTAAATCGTGATATGTGCTTAATGTAAGCACATATACATACGCACGATTTAAATGCCGTGCATGTGTTTGCCTGGCGAAATTTGATCTAAACCTTTGCTACAGCTTACAACCACAAGTTAAACCAAAACAAGGCCAGTCAATACCAGACCCGAATGCAGCCCAGCTTATTATGGGGAACACCAGGAACACTTGATTCGCTCCACGAAATACCTCTACCGAAATCAGGAAACAGTGCCGCTAGTCCACTACCGACTACCGCTAATCCGACCACGCAATCAGCAATCCAGCAACACCCAGAGAGAGCACGCAGTGGAGACAGCAACGCCCGAGTTCCTCACCTGCCCGACGACGGCAGCCAGGGGGAAGTACTCCCTCCCGTACCCACGCCCCGCGCCGCCCTTGGCCGCGGTGGGGATGGCGCCGTTGGTGGACTCGAGGACCTCGGAGGCCGCGGGTGCCGCGGCCGCGAGGCGGGATTCCCGCAGCCGGGCGGCGCGGGAGGAGACGGAGAGGGAAACGGCGGCGGCGGAGGGAAATGAGGCGGCACGGCGGGGCGGGAGGTGCGGGAGTGAGGTGGAGAGCGCGGTGGCCGTCGCCATGGTGGTGGCCGCTCTCGTGCGTCAGCAGCGCCCGTGTGTGTGGGCGTGGCGCTATCATCTCTTATCCTGGTTTCGTAACGGAAATCGCGTCGCACGCATCTTGGCCGTCCGTGTGGCGCAGCGGTTTGATCGAAAGGGTATCCAAGGCCTGTTTGGATTGATTCGAGTACATGCAGAAAGGGCGTGTGTAGATTCAAAAATTTTTATAGTGTAGTATTTTTATTTATATATCTAATTATTGATTAGCTAGATTCAAAAGATTAATCTCGTAATTTACAGATAAATTATATAATTAATTATTTTTTTATCTATATTTAATATTCTATGTATGTGCCACAAGATTTGATATAAAGACAAATCTTATAAATTTTTAGAATTTAGAAGGTATAACAGGGCAGTGGACACTTAACAGACATATAGGAGCGTTAAATCTGGCTGGTTCCGGTCCAGGCGAACCGTGAGCGCTAATGACAGGATATCCTCTTCTTAACTGGTCACATGAGAAATAATGGTCATGCACTCATGCTCTATTTAAACAATACTCGTTTCATCTCAAATTATAAGAGCATCTCCAATAATTTCTAAATAACTAAATTTAAAAAGAAATTATTGGCTATCAATGTCAATATACATAAGAAAAAACAAACACTATAGTGAAAAATTATGTAAGAGAGATATTTCTAAAAGATCATGTTAGATTAGTTATTTATAAGTCGCTAGCTATTCGATCTCTCTTTTTTTATAATCAATAAAAGTGTTACTTTTAAATTATTTTTATATTTCATTTAGCTGGCTATTTGTAATATATTATTAAAAACGTTCTCATAGTCAATAATTTTTTTTTCTAGACTACCGTTAGGGACGCCTAAGACATTCCAAGATTCTGCGCACGTGGACCGACAACCTTCCTCACACCTAGCTGAAAATGACTTCATGAAGTCACGTGTTAGCTAAACAATAAGGTTTTGTTTGGCACAGCTCAACTTCACTAGCAAAGCTGTTTTTTTAGAAAATAGCTTTATAAGTGACTTTCTAGATGAAGCTGAGCTGTTTTGAAAAAAGTGTTTGGCAAAATAGCTTCACCAACTACTTCATGCATAGTTGAGAGAGAAATGAGGGAGAAGCTGCAATAAGCTACTTTTTTTTTCCAGCTGAGAGGAGAAGAAAAACAGCTTCACCGATGAAACTGTTTTGGAAATAAGCTCACAACAGCTATGAAGCTGCTGTGAGCTGTACCAAACAGGCCTAAACATGAACGCTATTTTGACACCACGTTAATTGCACCACGCGATAGCAGCATACAAAGCTTCTGTCGTGGATGATGGTGAAGCAGTGTCTGTGCCTCGGTGCCTCGCGTGCTCCATCGAGGAAAAGATGCCTCGCAACTCGCATTGTTCATTTGTCCTGTTCTAAGTCCAATCTCAATAGAGTTTAATCAAAATTTCATAGATATTAATTATGCTCTATATCAGGTCTTATTTAGTTCACTCTAAAATCTAATTTTTTTTCAAAATTTCCGGTTACATAAAATCTTACGCCATATAGAGTATTAAATATAAATAAAAAATAACTAATTACACAGTTTGTTTATAAATCACAAGATGAATTTATTGAGTCTAGTTAATCTATGATTAGATACTAATTATCAAATACAACGGAAGTATTACAATAGTGAAACTAGGTGAATTCCCCGCGCGTTGCTGCGGGAATAACGAAGATGCTATAGATAGAACTTTATATGGAAAGGGAGGAGTTTGCAGCTAAGAATCTTTTGAATGTAGAGATGGAGAAAAAATACAAAGAATATGATAGGGATGCATGTAGAAAACACAAAGTTGGAAACACACATGAATTTCATATGAATGGGGTGTGAGTGATCATATATAAAAAAAAAATAGGAAACAACAGCACGTGTAAATCTGATTGGAGAAATAATTATGATCTTACCCCTAAACATCAAATCATTTAAAAATAAAAAACAATATATAGAAGAGTAGTATGAGGCAGTAGGCAACCGTAACTCCGTGAGCTTATATTCATTGTCTAGCGGCTCTCTCTCCTCAGTGCATCCTCTCCTTCTGCTTCTGTACACATGAAAGATATTGGTCCTGGCCACCGCTTGATGTGTTGATGCAGCTGAGGTGGACATGTAGCAGACAACGGCTGTGCACCGTGTGAGGCTGCAGGGTTTGCTTCATACCCTATCTCAGCACACTGCCTGACTGCCAGCAGGAGATGGAGCTATGTGGATAGCTGAGCGCTCACACCGCTCGCCGCTACCGGAGGAGATGGATTTGTGTTGATCCGGCAAGGGTGGTGGCTCGCTACTGTTGCAGAAGACAGAGCTTCATGCGGCCAGCAGGGGTGGATGTGATCTGATAGTTTGCCACCGAGTGCTTCCAATCTGTAGCATGGAGGCTACTATTTCGTCGATATTGCCTCAATCCTATAGAGCCCTCTAAATACTACACACATAGGGGATGCAAGAGAAGTATGAATAATGATGATTAATGGTAGAAAGGGAAGCAATGAGATCATGGTAGAGGGAGGCTGACATGTGCCATGGAAGTGAAAGAGGTGCATTCATATTTCTGAAAACTGTTATCTCCACTATGCAAGGATCACAAGTGGAGGCTGACGCACAGATGAATGGATGGAACTTGAATTAGCAATGAATGAAATGAGGCTTAGTGGGAGATTGCAGTTTTTGTGCGGCCGTGGCCTTTTTGTGGGGCATGATGATGACGTGGCTTAAGAAGATGCTAGAGAATTAGAGTAGTGGGGTTTTGCTTTATAAGAGTTATAGATTCAAAAAATTTCTGGATCTAAATAAGGCCTTAATAAAAAGAGAGATGACAAAAGTCTTGATAAATTTTTATAAGAATAATAAAACTCTTGTACATTATTTTTAAAAACCGGATACGTTGAAAACTGTGAGATGAAATCCTTAGATCCAAACAGTTTTCTTGTCACAAGCAAAGGCGAAAAAATTATACTATTATGTACAGTACTCTGTAGAAAATATAGTTTTTTTTAAACCCCGTAGAAAATACAGTTTTTTTTGTACTATACTTGACTGGATGAGGGTCCGTACACACAAACGGCTCCCACCTCTCACCCTCTTTCCGAGGACTTGTTTTCACAAGAGCCAGGAAGCAAGCAACAACAAAAATCCCCCCTCTGGTTTCATGATTCTTCTTCATCCTCTCGGTCCTCCATCTTCCTCCTCTGGAACTGGAATAGGCGAGGAGACAGAACCAGCCAAGCGATCCCGCTTCTCGCACTCGTCTCGCGCCACCATTATTGCCCGCCCAATCTGACGCCGCCGTATCCTCGCCTCGCCATTATTTTTAGTTTTATCATTGCGTCCACGCCTGCTCCACTCCACGCCTGCCCATCCCACTTTCGCTTCCACGCAAAGGATTTTTTCCCTTTTTAAATATTATATATATACTACACGGTCTCTGATCGGTTCATCCGGCCAAGATTGTCCGAAGCTTGTGCTTATTTACTACCTCTTTCCTTTTTTTCCCCTTTCACAATTTCGGGGGCTTTATTTCTCTCTCCCCCACGCGTTGCATCTTCTTGATGCGTTGCGTCCCGAGTCGAGGCAGACATCGGAGCCGCGCAGCTGACTTGGTTTAGTTTAGCTCGCGATTTCTTGATCCGGCACCGCACCCTGCGCTGCTCAATTCCGATTCTTTTAGTTCAGATTTGAGTAGCAGCAGTGCTTCGGCGACGATCACTTGATTGGGTTCCACCAATTTTTGCCCCCACTGGTGCGAATTGGGGATTTCTTACTGTTTGGTGTTTGCTCTGTTGGTATCGGTGCTGAAAACCAATTTGGGTTTTGGGTTTCCACTACTGACCAAGCTCACAAACATTGCTAGCTCCGTCTTCCAATGGACGAGTCCGGGGAAGCGAGCGTCGGCTCCTTCAGGATCGGCCCGTCGACGCTGCTGGGCCGCGGGGTGGCGCTCCGCGTGCTTCTCTTCAGCTCGCTGTGGCGCCTGCGGGCGCGCGCGTACGCCGCCATCTCGCGCGTGCGCAGCGCGGTGCTGCCGGTGGCGGCGTCCTGGCTTCACCTCAGGAACACCCACGGCGTCCTCCTCATGGTCGTCCTCTTCGCCCTCTCCCTGAGGAAGCTCTCCGGCGCGCGGTCGCGGGCGGCGCTCGCGCGCCGGCGCAGGCAGTACGAAAAGGCCATGCTGCATGCCGGGACGTACGAGGTCTGGGCCCGCGCCGCCAATGTGCTCGACAAGATGTCTGATCAGGTCCATGAGGCGGATTTCTATGACGAGGAGCTGATCAGGAACAGGCTTGAGGACCTCCGGAGGCGGAGGGAGGACGGGTCGCTGCGGGACGTGGTGTTCTGTATGCGCGGCGATCTTGTTAGGAACTTGGGGAACATGTGCAATCCTGAACTTCACAAGGGCAGGCTAGAGGTAATCGACAAGTAACAGTAGCTTCTACTAATTCATTCACTCTGCTGATTCGTAGTAACATATCTGTTTGTTGATGTTTTGTAAATTGTGATGGTCTTGAAAATTTTAAAATCACCTCTTATAACAAGAAGTTCAGTATTACCAAAGATTGCTGAAACTCTGAATTCAGCATCACCGTCATGCCAGTAACACAGTGATTTGTCGCAACGCAGGTTCCTAAGCTTATAAAGGAATACATTGAAGAGGTTTCTATTCAACTAAGAATGGTGTGCGAATCTGACACTGATGAGTTGCTATTGGAAGAGAAGCTTGCCTTTGTTCAGGAGACCAGGCATGCCTTTGGGAGGACAGCCCTACTCTTAAGTGGGGGTGCTTCACTGGGGTCTTTCCATGTAGGTGTAGTGAAAACATTGGTTGAGCATAAGCTTCTGCCTCGGATTATAGCAGGATCAAGCGTTGGTTCCATTATATGTTCGATTGTTGCTACCCGGACATGGCCTGAGATTGAGAGCTTCTTCACAGACTCATTACAGACCTTGCAGTTCTTTGATAGGATGGGTGGAATTTTTGCAGTGATGAGGCGAGTCACCACTCATGGTGCACTGCATGACATTAGCCAGATGCAAAGGCTTCTGAGGGATCTCACAAGTAACTTAACATTTCAAGAGGCTTATGACATGACTGGCCGTGTCCTTGGGATCACCGTTTGCTCTCCTAGAAAAAATGAGCCACCCCGCTGCCTCAACTATCTGACGTCGCCGCACGTTGTTATTTGGAGTGCTGTAACTGCCTCTTGTGCATTTCCTGGGCTCTTTGAAGCTCAGGAACTGATGGCGAAGGATAGATTCGGCAACATAGTTCCCTTCCATGCACCCTTTGCCACAGATCCTGAACAAGGTCCTGGAGCATCAAAGCGCCGGTGGAGAGATGGGAGCCTGGAAATGGATTTGCCCATGATGAGACTCAAGGAGTTGTTTAATGTAAACCATTTCATTGTGAGCCAAACTAATCCTCACATTTCTCCCCTCCTCCGAATGAAAGAGCTTGTTAGAGTCTATGGAGGGCGCTTTGCTGGAAAGGTATGTTTGTGACCATATTGAGTAGGGGCTAGGGGCCTTTAATTATGTTAGTCTCATTCTCATAGCTTATGATTTGGTTTATTGTTATTAGAATGCAGGCCTATAGTTCGCGTTGCAGCTAGTTATTTTATTTTTCTTCAATAAAATACTAGTTCGCCTTCAACAATTCCAAACATGCTGCTAGACTATTCATGGTTATCATCTCCTGCATATAGGCAGTATCTGGTGGGATTGAAGAGTTTATTCAGTGCTATGATAGGACTTAATGAAAATAATTAATGGTGGATATCCGTGCATGTTGTTTAATGCTGCTGGTTTTATACATTTCCTGAACAATGTGTTAAGTTCTCTCTTTCAAAGTCCAATTGCTATATGTTTTTTTACCAGGCATAACTTTGATCTGATCTGTGTAGCTTGCTCGTCTTGCTGAGATGGAGGTTAAGTATCGATGTAACCAAATCCTAGAGATTGATCTTCCAATGGGAGGACTTGCAAAATTGTTTGCTCAGGACTGGGAGGGTGATGTCACCATGGTTATGCCGGCAACAGTAGCTCAGGTATTACTCTGAGTTCTGAGTAGGTTATTTAGGTGAGATACAAACACTTTGAGTTGAAGAATTTTATCTCACATCTCTCCAACTTTCAGTATTTGAAGATTATTCAGAATCCAACATATGCGGAGCTCCAAATGGCTGCCAACCAAGGCCGCAGGTGTACATGGGAGAAGCTCTCTGCAATCAGAGCAAACTGTGCCATCGAACTTGCATTGGATGAATCTATAGCAGTTTTAAACCACAAACGGAGGCTAAAAAGAAGCATGGAAAGGACAGCGGCTGCTTTGCAGGGTCATTCTAACTATGTTCGACTCAAAACTCCAAGGAGGGTACCATCATGGAGCTGCATCAGTCGAGAGAATTCTTCAGAATCTCTCTCGGAAGAGATTTCAGCAGTTGCTACTTCAACCGCGCAGCAAGGTGCTGCTCTTGTTGTCGGCACAGCCACTCTTTCTCACCATGTTCGACGCAATTCTCATGACGGAAGTGAGAGTGAATCAGAAACCATTGACCTTAATTCCTGGACCAGGAGTGGTGGGCCTCTAATGAGGACAGCATCTGCTGACATGTTCCTCAGTTTCATCCATAACCTTGAGATTGACACGGAATTAAGTAGGCCCTGTACTGTGGAGGGTGGTACTGCAGGTATTTCGTCAGAATCTACCTTCCCAAATGATCCACAACCGAACAATGGCTCAAGTGTTACTACTCCAGGTAGATGCACAGAAAATTCTGAGACCGAGGCATACGACACTGTCAACACCAGAGCCAGTCAGGCTTCTACTCCCACAAGCATCGCTGTTTCTGAAGGAGATTTGCTGCAGCCTGAAAGCATTGCTGACGGTATCCTGCTTAACATTGTGAAAAGAGATGCCTTGCAGGCTCAAAATGACAGCGTAACTGAATTGGCCGAAAGCTCCTGCACTGAAACATATGCGGAAACTTGTGACACCATCTCAGGGTCTGGCACTGCTGAAGATAACAAGGATACTGCTGACTCAAGCAATCACTCACTTGATATTGATGCTTTTGTAGTTTCGCATCAACCTTCAGCTGATGATTAGATTCTTCTTGATTTGAGAGGTCATTGTATAGCATGCTCACTACAGCAACGCTCACTTGCTCTATTTAAAGGGCAGGGGTAGCGTATATGTACGGATGCAAATCGGCATATAGGCCACGGGTTTAGGGATACCCATACACTATGTTAATGTTAATATTTGCATTCATTGTGAAATTGTTGGTTGATGCATGTGTTAAGATGTACCGACACGTTTTTGCCAAGTGTTGGAAAAGACAGTTTTTATCTTTCTTTGCGTGGTGCACGGTGAAAGTTTCACTGATCACTGCCTGCCTGTTTAGGCACTGCTGAAAACTCATTTGTTAGCACATTCAGCAACCATATACCATACGCGAATTCGGCATTGTCGCTTAGAATGTCCAATCATGTAACATGCGGTTTATTAGTCTTACAGACACTTGTTACAGTTCAAAAAGAAAAAGTCTCAAGAGTAGCAGCAGAACAAGAGTGATAATAATGCTGCTAAACAAGCTGAGCTAATCATCGAATGGCCTGAGGTTATGGTTGACGGCTGTGAAGCCGCCGTCCACCATGAGGTTGAGCGCGCTGACGTACCTCGCCTCGTCGCTGGCCAGGTATAGCACCGCCTGGGCGACGTCCTTGGGCATGGCGTCGACGCCCTTGAGGTTGGCCTCGCCGCCGACGAAGGCCAGGAAGTCCGTGAGCGCGTCGTCGGCGCGCGCGCCCTGGGGCAGGTGCGGCATGGACAGCGCCGTGGGCACGGCGTAGGGGGACACGCAGTTGACGCGCACCCCGTGGCGGCCGAGCTCCGCGGCGACGCTCTTGGTGAGCCCGACCACGGCGTGCTTGGACGCCGTGTACGCGTGCGGGCCCAGCCCGCCGATGGCGCTGGCCACGCTGGCCAGCGACACGATGGAGCCCCGCTTCTGCGGGATCATGACGCGCGCCGCGTGCTTCATCCCCAGGAACACGCCGTGCACGTTGATGTCGAGCACCCGGCGCACCTCGGCGAAGTCCACGGCACGGATGTCCGTCACCTTGGCACCCGTCACGCCCGCGTTGTTCACCATCACGTCCAGCGCGCCGAACCGCTCCGCCGCCGCGTCCACGGCGCGGCTCACGTCCTCCTCCGACGTCACGTCGCAGTGGACGAACATGACGCCCTGCGCGTCGCCTCCCAGGGCGTCGCGCAGCTGCTGCCCGGCCTCGTCCTGGATGTCCGCGATGCAGACCTTGGCGCCGTGCTCCGTGAAGAGGCGAACGATGGCTTCGCCGATGCCGGTGGCGCCACCGGTGACGAGGGCCACCTTCCCTTCCAACCTGGGCTTCGGGAAGAAAACGCACGATCAAATTTGAACGACGGAAACACAGCTGCCGGATGAAGCAGCTCCGTACACTAATATGAGATTGCAACTGGATTTAGTCTCAGATTCATGAAAGATTTCTACTAAATCCTAAACCTCATGGCTGGTGCGCATGAACAATACCCCGATCGACTGTATGCCGATGTATACTGCAAGTCTGGAACAGTGGAATGGTTAAGGATACACTTGGCACACAATTTCCTCCCAAGAAGAAGAAAAAGAGCACTTGGCTAATAACTAAAAGACAAGCACAGTTTCTCAGCCCTTGCATCACATTCCACCAGAAAGAGCTCCAGTGCTTTGGTTGGGTGGATCCTTCGATTCATCGCATTTTTCAGCGAAAACGTGGAAACTTTGATCAAAATCTTGCACAGTCAGCCTTCTTTTTGGAGTAACAAGCACGGTTTCAACTGAAACAGCAACCGAGCTGTAGAACAGAGAAGCCATGGATGGGGGTTGGAGGAGCAAGGAACCCACGCACGAGCCATGGAGGGAGGGGGGTGAAGGGAAGGTCAGGGCACGCACCGCTTGCTTGAGGAGGATGACGGCGAGGAGCCCGCGGCGGCCATCGTCTCTGGATCGGCGCTTGCCTCCTCCGCGCTCCGGCGTCGCCGAATCCAAGTGCGCGCTGTCGATGCGGGTTGGGAAGGCGTTGTCAGAATCTGGGTGGAGCTGGCGCATGTGGCACATGGGGCCAGTGAAGTAGGCCGCCGCACTGGGCGTTTCGTGTGGGCGAGTCGCACCCGTCCACGTACCCAGCACCACTCGCGCGCGTCTGGGGTCCAGTTCTATCGGCTCTCAGACCGCGACGGCGGCGAATTGTCGATTCCCACGTGGCCACGCTGGATTTTGGCCGCTTGGGCGGTGCACGCTGGTGGACAGTTTCGGCTGCTCAAACGAACGGGCTTGGAACGAGCCAGTCTCAATGTACCTACGCATAAGAGCAAGTATTATAATACGGCAGCTGTTGCCGATTTTTTTACACTTATATAATGGTTAGCTCATCACTATTAATACATGGCCCACTTGTCTGTCTCGTACATTTTTTTGGTTTTGTGTCTGAGCCGGCTGCAAGCTTACAGCCCGTTTTTACTCTCTCCTCTTCTCTCTCCTCCACCTCAGCATTTAGCTAGCTTACAGCCTGCTATAATACTTGCTCTAAGAGTTTTATGCAGTGAAACTCCTCTCTCATTTGATGAGACTCCTTCGTTTAATGACTTTATCAAGTTAGCAATTTTACTTATGTGGCACCATATTTAATGTGCATGACATTCTCATAAAACATGCATTGAGACTAGTTTCATGAGCATTTAGGCCTTGTTTAGTTCCCAAAAATTTTGCAAAATTTTTCAGATTCCCCATCACATCGAATCTTTAGACGTATGCATGGAGTATTAAATATAGATAAAAATAAAAACTAATTGTACAGTTTGGTCGGAATTGACGAAACGAATCTTTTAAGCCTAGTTAGTCCATAATTAGACAATATTTGTTAAATACAAACGAAAGTACTACTATTCCTATTTTGCAAATTTTTTTG
>Ga0182004_10001947_pt1 | contig 15727 bp, 9 predicted proteins | sample Sormic07211540_1_FD_120479 | JGI IMG/M metagenome (GOLD analysis project Ga0182004, IMG submission 120479) | Endophyte microbial communities from Sorghum bicolor roots, Mead, Nebraska, USA - 072115-40_1 MetaG | ecosystem: Host-associated > Plants > Roots > Unclassified | place: USA: Nebraska...
ATCCTTGGGCGATCTTGGATCTTAATTAGTACACTCACGTTCTCTGTGGAAAATCGATACTCTGGAATACTCCTGGGTGAAAGCTACATCAGTATCCGTGCGCTTGCGGATTTTTCTGTTTGCGTTTAAAATACCCAACAATCTCTCGGTCCCTAAATAATTGTCACTGTTGGTGTGTGTATTATAATATCGGTGTTTGGACCAGTAGTCCTGACACTAACTAACGAATTTATCTCTGTGTGCCCTAAACCCAGATGATGGTGTAGGAAGAACATGGAAGATTTATACTGGTCCAGATCGAGAATGTCCAACGTCCAGTGTGAGGAGGAGATTTGTATTTTCCTGCACCTGAAGCGCTCGTAGTAGGGATTATAAGCGGGACGTGAGTGAGGGAGGGAGTCCTAGGTCTCAACCCCGTGTGTTGGAGTGTTTGTCGTGTGTCTTGTACACTAGTGTGTGGTGATGTCTCTGTGTGAGCCTATGCGAGTCCGCCCTTGAATGGGACCCTGCCTCCTTTTATAGCTCACAAGGGGAGGTAGGGGATACATGTATATGTGTTCTGATGTCGGGGTCTTAATCGAGGCAAGAGACAAAACATGGCGTCATACGACGTTATTGTAGTTCCCCATTCCTTGCGTTGTAGGCGATTGTGGTCGTCGTATGGGCATGCTTGCTCCGCAATCTTCATGTCGAGCCATGCCCACACTGTTGGACGGGATGCCCGTGCCTGTAGGAGTCATGCCGACCCTTGTTTATTGTCCTGCGTTGACTCCCAAGGCCTTCTCTCCACGGTCCATGCTTGGGAGCTCTTACGGATGCGTGGCTACAGGAGCTTGGAATGACGTTGGGCATCATCTCCGGGCTCGACCGTATGCACAGTGACGGGAGTAGATAGCACAGTGTCCATCATACCCTGTTCTGTGCGGAGTGGGTGTGGAGACGTGACTCGTGTCCCATCCTACCGTACCACAATCCTGTAGTAGGTGACATCATGAGCAGGTCCAGAGCGCTCCAATAGGGAAAAGGCATCCGAGCCCCGGGGTCGGGTGAGGAAGAAACTCTCCCGAGCCCTCAGGGTCAGGTCGGGCGAGTCAGAGGCAGTCTGATCTCGTCCGAGGCCTAATGGTTGGTCTTAGATAAGATGGAACTAGTTGACTAAGTCTCAACTTTACGAAGGCTTAGGGTGCGGGCCTCGGGTGAAGTGGGAGGTGCTTATTTAGTCTCTTTTGGCTTATTATTATTTTGTTTAAAACGAAAGGATTAGGTGGTACCCGACACATAAGTTTGACTTGATTTATAGAAAAATATATAATATTTATATCTCTAATAAATTTATTAAAAAACTAGATTCAAGGATCTTTCTAATGATACTAATTATATATCATAACTATTAATATTTTTTAGCATATAGTTAATCAAAGTTATTTCTCTAAAAGCAAAAACAATATTTAGGGACACTAGGGAGTATAACATTTACTACTTGTTGATGCATATAGCATAATCATGTATTATTGCCCGGGTAAACATAGAGAGCATATTCGCTTGGCAGAAAATCTATGGCTAAAAGTATTATTTGCTGATTTATTTTGAGAAAAAAAAACATTGCTGAAGATTCAATAGATAAACTCAAGCGAACAAAATATTCCCACATATTGGCATATTGGCATGGGCAATAGTAATGGCACCATATTTTTTTCTAATGATCAAAGCGACAAATGACACCAGCAACAGCTCAAAACATTGATGGTAATATTTACACTTGCAAATCTTGGGAACTTATTGTCAGCGGACCCGAGGCGCGCGCGCACACACACAACCAAAGCAAAAGAGAGATATTGACATCCGCACAACTCACAGGGTAACCACATTATGTACATCGGGGACAGGCATGGATGCTCTAGGGTATCTTCCTAAACTTAAGCAAAGTGGGATATATTACAAAACTTCCACGTGCCTGCGTGGTGGAAAAGATGAGTGGTAATTAAACCCTTATGTGTTAATTTACATAGTGTATGGCTTCGATGCCACAAATAATCTGTCCTACGATCTGTACACCTGCGCAGATGGATCAAAATGTCTGTAAGAACACATTAGATAATGCTGAATTTCAAAAGCATTAAAGTTCTGCAATAGCGAATCTCGCTTACACTGTACAAGCTTGCACCTCACCATTGGACGAGACTGGCACAGGACCTCCTAAACCAGTTGTCTCAGAGAGATGGTGTAAGGCACACCAAAGAATGAACTGACCACCAAACTCATCTCCTCAACGACGTCTATGATTGAGGGGGTCCCTGGTATTTGTACATGGATTCTTTCTTGTGCTCAGGATCAAGGCTGCAAATGTGTAAAAAAAGTTTTGCTAACACAAATTAGCAGCAAAGACATGATTCCTTTCACTAGGTGAAGGCACAATTGATCCTTCAAAAATATGTTTCTCGGTTAGCCAGATTATGACAAAAAACATCAAAAGTACTCCACTTCGTTGAATTCGTGAATAAGAAGTTCGACCGCTGACTTTATTATTTTCTGCTGCCGGATTATTTAACAGAATAAAGTAGAATATCAAGTTTATATGAGCTGGAAAATAATTTCTTGTGCGGTGTTTAAAATCTCCGCTGACAGATCCAAGCTCTTTGGTACTCATGTATTATGTGGATAAAACTCTATTGATGATCTAACTATCTAAGGCATAGTGTACAAATAACAACAGCACAAATACTAAAGAGTTGAGAATGTGCAAAAACTGACCTGTTCCTTAGCCCAAGAAGTGCATAATGTAAAGCACGAGCAGATGCCGAGACTGGAGCTACTGCAGCAGCTGGTGCTCCACAGATTGCAGTAGCCAGAACTGATCCGACACCAGCCCCTCGGTTATAAACTTTAATAGGATTGCCAATGAGAGCAGAGGCAGTCCTTCCAAACCCATCAGTTAAACTTTCATATGCCTGCAATTTTTTTAACAAATGTTAATGACGCTAAAGCACTACTACATGAAAGGTGTTAGTAGTTGTTAGGCCATTAGGCCTCAGGGCTGTTCGATGTTCAGACTTCAGAGTCATTCAGAATATATTTCAAACTTAGTTCCAAACCATAAATTATAGCTCTAAGTGATGCAAAGAGTTAAAAGTGGTCCCAAACAAGAACAGCTATGTAAGTAATTATCAAAGATTCAAATTTGTTATGGAAGGCAGAGGAACTCAGTACCTGTTTCATTCCTTGTTGTGCACTTTCAGGTTGGTTAGCTCTAATGTTGTGTTTTGTTCGTTTTGCTTCACATGAGGCTAAAGGTGGTGGAACAGTTGTAAGGGCATGTTCTGTCTTCACAAGCATATCATGAGCTCCTGCAGCCAAATGGACTCCAAGTCCTACTGCTTCAATGGTAACACTTCTAATAAAAGCAACTGCGCCTGTCAAACAAAAATTGAAACTCTGTCAATGTTAGTGGTAATGGAGGATGGTGTCACCATAAAGCAGTTCATAGTACCACTGCATAATCACAATTCCAGCAGAAATGCTAGCTGACATAATTTGTATATTTACACTATATATCTATCTTTACCTCTTTGCACTCCCTTGAGCAATTTCCGATCCTTCTTGTAGCTTTTGATGGGCAAAGAGACCAATTTTCTGGTCCCTGAACCAACAGCAACTAGTGATCTTATTGGAGGAAGCCCTTTTAGCAATTTGTGCACCTAGACAACAGATACTTCAGTTCAGACTACAGGGGGGTTTATTCATAAATCAAGTGGAGGTTTAGTATTTTCTCTGTATTTGCACAAGCAAATCTAAATATTATCTCTATTTATAGTAGACCTTTTCTGATATCAAGTTTTTACATGTTCCATGTTCCTCATGCAAAAGCATACAGCCATACATGTCTCAGACTACAGGTGCACAAGGGGAGATAAGGACCTGATTTTTCGAAATGTCTTCCAACCATTCCGCAGCTACTGTATCACCGATGCTGTTCCATCCATAAACACCCATTGCAGAAACATGCTTAAGCTTCAAATCAATTCCCTGTGCAAGAAATCTCATATCAGGGTTGTTATACATAATCATCAGAAAGTTTCTTTGCTACTACATGTGTTTCTTTCACTAGAGTTTACCTTCCATGGAAGAATGTTGAGAAGTTCTGCATAATTTCCCTTGCCTAGTGCAATCGGGTCAAACTGACGGGGTATATAATTAATATGCAGAACAAGCGGCTTTACATCAAATTTCTGGCATCAGAGAGGAAAAAACAGATTACAATGTTATATACTGAAGACAAATAGGCCCTGCGGCTTACAATAAAATGATATATGATTTATGTTTGTCACGTGAAGCAAACAAAATTAGCACTTGCTTGGCCTTTTGTCCTTGCTTCACCCGACATGTTTAACTTAAAAGAATACTTTTGTGACACAACATGATTGTGTGCTAGTGTTACACTCAGGTTTCAGTTCATCGAGTGCAATCTAATAATATAACAATAATAATAACAGTAACAATAACAATAAAAGCAGGAGCGTTTCTTCCATGTGTCGTCCCTTCCACCTAATGACAGGTGGGCCTGAGCCACTCATGCCCCTCACATGGCCAACCAGAACTCCACCAATACTGCTAGATTTTAAGATCATCTAATTGCCTAGATTAATTCAACCCGTAACAAATACGACAATCTGGCTTTGTGTTTGTAGTTCACTGAGCCGTCTGTTTAAGTAAGTGATGATGAACATGGAAATACCTGAAAGAAAGGAAGCAATGCCTCATCCACAACTGTATTGTTTCCATTGCTTGTGTTCTTCACATCAACAGTCTCATTTTCGCAGTGCAAATGAGCGTCATTGTTACATGAATCATTCTTGAAGAAATTGATTAGGAAGTTAAGTTGCTCTTGATCAAGATGCAACTGTAGAGGCAAAATCTCGAGATGGAGCCTGCAAAAATTAGGATAGTGCAACAGAAGAGAATCAATTGGAGTTGTAATATCAAGAGAGCACAAAATTGAGAAAGAGTATTTCGTATTGTTTCTATGAAGAGCTCTCTTAAATAAGAGCACTGAAACATGCTTGTAGGATGGTGGTAAGTTCTCTAGTTGTGAGGCTACGAATCAGGGCTCGAACCCTGGTAAAGTATGGGTTAAGACCCGGCTTTGTGGGCTGTGGCAACAATGCACCTGTACAGGTGAGAGCCGGCTTTTAGGTGGCCTTTTGTCGACCTTTCAAGCAATGTCTTTTCAGATGTCTCTCCTTTTTTTCTCCCTTTTTAAGCTACAACATACCTTTTAGACTATAAGCAATAAAAGGGGTCCCTCAAAGGCTCTCTACACCCTCCAATGTCTATGCCCTCCCTCTTGCCTAACCCTTTGCCATGCCAAGTACCATCAATGTCACCTGGGTAGTGGGTACAAATGCCTGCCTCAAACTCCAGTGGGATACATTTAGAGCCTCTGATGCATAGGCTCTACCATTTATGTTTACTCACTTATGCAAAAAGATAAATTAGCAAGTGCATCCGGCCTTATTCCATAAGTGATCTGCAGCCACTAAAAAGGTTTTTCAACTACAATCTACCTAGCTAAAGAATGTTTTCCTATAGGTATGAATGGCATAAATAATCTTTTGAATCAATTGAGTATGGCAAAATTCAGTATGGATTAACAGAAACAAGCTAAGGGTCTCTTTTTCATCATATGAATCCAACCTTATGTTAAAATGTAATACTTCATTTACCTGTAGTCTTCCAAAGGTGCCTGTGGCTCAGGCCTCACAGACTCCAGTTCTAACCTGAATGCACTGGAGCAAGACTCTCTTGGGTAATCCTTTGAGTTGTAACATCCAAGAACCTTTTAAAAGGATGAGAGCGATTAGAAATCATTAGTCATGGAACTAAAGCTAGTTTGTAAATATAACTTGGTAATATAGAAATACCAGTTTCCATGGAGCATGGATACTTTGATCACAAAGAGTTAAGTCCTCAGCAGCTACCGATAGCTTAGATATAGAAACATCCCCATCTGGATACATGTCAACTTGGATACTGAGCCCTCTCAAGGTAAATTCCAGTGAAGAGCTCCTATCTCTTTCATCTGTACATGTTAAGCTAGTTGAATCTTTCTGAGGTAATAACCAGTCATCTCCAGCATACATCCGCCACTTTACATCTATACCATGAATATGAACCCTTCCCTTCAGATTACGATATTCATCAGGATTCAAACTGCAAACAGAAGCCACTTCGTGTTGAAGTACTTGCTCTACTTGCTTGTTCTTCTTTTTCAAAACATGATTCTCAACTATTGTTAAGGGAACATTGTTATACCATCCAGCATCTTCACTTTCCAGGGTTCTACGAGAATTGTCGCCAGATGTATATTTATGCTCTTCATCACATAGAGTTGATAATGACTGATGAAGTTCAGGCATATAATATGAATCAATGATTTGATCAGGACAGGTGTTCCGTTCTAGTGATATTTGAGTAGCATTGCCTTCCGGAGTCGATCTAAGAAATTCGTGTGAAGAAGTGGCCGCATTCAGCTCAAATCCATCATCCGTCTCAATGCTACTAAATAAGTGATGGCCATTGCTCTCCCAAAAATTGTTGTCCAAGGAGTCCTCTGTGTAAAAAGCATTCTCAATAATATCATCAAGCAGTCCATCTGACTGGTAATCCCCAGAATCCTCTGAAATCTCCAAACTACTCTCAGACTTGTCTGATGCATCAGCAACCATATTTTGCCTGTTTGCCTGCTGAACACTATTCCACCTGGACTGTAGATGATCTAAAGCATCCTGCATATCTGGACCATATAGCTGCTGGAGTTGGGATCCCAAACCAATAAGACCATAGGTTGTGTCATGACATGTACCAATATCAAATTGGGAATCAGATATTTCAAGCTTCCAAAAAGAAGAATCTAATCTTAGAGAAGCTTCAATGAAGGTGTTTTGGGCAACCTTTGTATAACCTACTTGACGAAGGTAATCTACACCATAACTGCAAGTGGCATTTGTTGAGCCAGATGATTGAGAAATGAGGACCCCAAGATCACGTAGCTGGATATCAAAATCAGTAGCTGCAGAGGCTGATGCAGATTTATTATGGAGTTTAAATGATGATGCAGCTAAAAGGCATGAGAAAAACTTGCGGTCGGTTGCTCCAGCACTGAGAGTGGAATTTTTAAAATGAGGTTCATAGCTAACAGCAACATCAGCCAACTCAAGAAATAAAGATGATGAATAAGGTTCACCAGACTGATAGCTATTTACTGTGTTACTATCATGTGATTTTTCAGTTCTATCTGAACCTGAACTGAACAGCAGGCATATCGCATTGATCCAATCCATACGGCCACCAGGTGCCACAATTGTACCAGAACGAACATCAACAGAAGTGTAGTTCTCTTTTAGCTTTGGGTTCCTGATGTGGGTCACAGAACAGCCAGCAGCGCCAATAGACAGCACATTAGTACCTTCACCATCACCCCGCCTGCAGGCAGAGTCCTTGCAAGCCACTATAAGAAAATCTTTACTTTCTCCAGTGACTTTATCATTCTTAGCACTAACAGAACCCCAAAGCTCACCTTCACCATGATTCACCCAAAGAAAACTGGCATTGTTGAGGCCTCCAACATTTGAACAGGAGAAAAGAGAAAATTTTGAAACTTTCAACTTAAGAGAGTTCCAGGATCCTTTTAGTTCTGCCTGTAATAAAGGACCAACTTCCACTGTTTCATTTAATTCAGTGCAAATTTCCAAGATACTGCATTCAAAAAGGACAGATGTTTGAATGCAGATATCATTGATCCGAACAGATTGATCCTTGGAATTTCCAGAAATGCTTGTTTGTTCATTTGATATCCCCTCAATGACATGATCTAGCAGCTTATTCAGTAACTCGCAATCCTTTTTACTAAGTTGTACTGAGACACATGAAAGTTGTACATGAAATAAGAGCTCAGTGCTCTTAAGGAGCTCCTGGCGCATACTAGATCCTGTCTCTGCAAGATCATGTGTTGAAGAAGGAGAAATGCCAGCCCATTTGCTGTTCTTAGTAATCTTTTCATCATGCAGCTTTGGCAAACTCCAAGCATTGTTCAGAATCTCAGGGCCAGTTACAGGATACTTTCTCCTGATCAGTGTGATGCCAGAGTCATTACCACTGGCTCCAGTAACAGAAAGAATCTTCATTGTAGAGAAAGTTTGCCTACTTGAAGAACAGATTCTACCAACCAATACATTATTGACTGGCTTAACCAAATATACGTCTATATTCCCTAGAGCCAAATGGATTGAGGTACACGGCTTGCTGAGATGAACCTCATTTCGCATTTCATTTTGAGGGTGTGATGCAGTTCCTACCATGTTCAGACATGAAATGTGGTCGATCACCAGGAACTTATCCAGGACAGATGGGTGGCTCAAATCCCATGAAAACTCAGATGGAAAGCACAGGACGATTCTTGCTGGTGATAGGGATATCTGAACTTTTAGACTTCCACTTGAGGACATGTTTGTGCTGGTAGTCAATCTGCTTCCTTTTTCGTCACCATGCTTTTGAATTTTATGCTCTCCATGTGACAAATCAGACTCAACTTTACTTACAAAACTCAGTAGCATGTATATTGTATGAAAGTGCACCCATAAGAGCAAAGGAGCCAAACAAATTGACATAGAAGTTGAGCTTACTAAATTGCCATCTTGATCTTTGGTACTGACATCATAATAGAATGTGCACTCACCAAAAGTTTTTAGCAATTCAACTCTAGTCAATTCACTTGAACTGTTGCCACAAAATTCATAGGTTTCCACCGAGTGATCTCCAGCAGCAAACAGGCACTGAGGGAGGGAAGCTTGAACTCCTTGCCGCAAGTTATTGTTCAAGAAGTGGTTACCAAGGTTTGAATCATCTGACTTATTGTTTCCGGCACCGCAGTAGTATTCATCAAGCTTAATTTGGGCAATTGATGCCTTGAACCTTACATTTTTTGGATAAGTCTGCAGATATCAACACGAAAAAGTATTAAACACCAAGCTTGGTAAAACTACAATGATGAATGAACTAAGAAGAACTGCTGTACCAGTACAGACAAAATGAATACCTGTAGATCAAGGTGAATGTTCTCACACTTGGCTTTGAGATGATGCATATTTAAGCTGGAAACTGTAGCAGGAGATATAATTGATTTCTCAAAATGCTCCGAGGAAAGGCAGCTCGAAAACATTTCAGAATTTCTCATGTCATCCAATGAGCTGACAGGAACACTGGAACTTTCAATATCTGTGTCATCACTGAACAAAAGAAGAACAGATACCTCGGTGATGGAGGCTCGTAAGGTCCTCTCGACAACTGGTTCTGTTACCAAATGAAAAGTAAAATAAATATAGTCATATATATGGATGATATGATCATTTCAGTGGCAAAAGTAAACTACTATAACAACATGGTTCCATAATTGAAATAAATGCAATAGTTTTGCTCATGCCTCTGGTACTAACAGATGGCCATGATAGTGTCAGTAAGCTATAATTCTTAAGTCACTTCTGTTGCTATTCATAATAAAGAAGTGTGATCAACATCATAATGGGTGAACTTAGAACATGGTATAAGCTTTTGATGAAATGCAGTGTTTCTCCATGAATCGAGAACTGCGTCCAATGTTAAGGGTGTTTTTTCAGTACATTCAGTCAACTACTTTACTCTGTTAGTTAAAATCCGTTTTTCAGTTTATAATACTAATTTGAAAAGAAAAAAAAACGTTTTCTACCAACACCATCAACTGAATCAGAGGTCCAGAGCATGTTCCATCATCGATATACTTAGGTGCTATAACAGTCTGATACATATTCCAGTCACAGAAAAAAAGTTGCCCTTTTGGGACACACAAGCAGTAAATGAACTTTAAGCTTGACCAACAATGTCTCGATGAATGTTTAGAGTCTTAGACTTTAGAGTTTAGCATGTACAGATTCAGCTTGACAAATACTTTTATGATATTGTTATTGGTTCAGAACATATACATCAACAGAAATTGATGGGAAAAGCTGTGTTTTGGAGACTGTCCATGTAAAGGATGCCACTTTTTTTCCTAAGAAAAAAATTCTATTTAACATGGATAGTTTGAGAGTCAAAGAAAATGGCAGATGAAGAAGCCACATTATTCATTCATAACCAAAGCCAAGAAGAGTGGAAGGTATGGCATAACCATTAGTAAATTGAAAGTAATACACCAAAGTTGGAATGAATACCTTTAGGAACTTGATCAGATCCAGAAGCTAAAGTAGACGCAAAACTTATGGCATTGAACACTGAACACGTCCAGTCCCATATACCACTGTTTCCTAAACTTGACTGAGAGTTCCTCAATTCCTCAAAACATTCAAAGAACTGATCAATGCTGTCAGAAATAACAAGGGATTAGTAATTAGAACAGCCCCAAAACAACTTACTTTAAAAAAATAGCATGCTTCCCACAACAATACAAATAAATGAAACTTAGAAAACAGCAAGAAACTCTTATGGAAGAATTATTAAGTGCCAAAGCAAAGGGAAATTTATGCTAAAGCCAAAGAAGAGAACTAGTTTAAATACTCAAGAAAATAATATCATTTCTCTGCAACTTGAAATACTCAAGCAGATAATTGTTTTAACATTTGACCACTAAAACTCCTGGCTATACATCAAAAGGTGCAGAGAAATACTCAAGCAAATAATATCAATGGCCCTCTGCAAGTTGCCCTGTTTTATAAATTATAAATACAGGGCTTCAAAGAATGCAGTAAAGAACAATTCGAGAAAGAAGATAGCAATAAGTGGGTTCTATGGTGGCCACAAATGATTGAGAAGAAATGAAAGAAAAAGCTGTTTAGTGTTTACAGTTGGAAAGCATGGACAGACCAATGGACTAATTCTGAAGACCTTAATATTCATGAAATATATAGAAACAGAAGCAAATTGTGGTATAGCAACATTGACAATAATATGGCAAAATCAATTTCAAGGTGCACTATGAGAGTTAATTGGAATTTCAAGGAATGAAATGTAGGTCAGAAACAAACCTTTCATCACAATCTGAATCAGGGTCGCCTAGATCCTTACGGGCAACAGGCTCCATCCAGTCTGTTATCACATGTGCCCTTGTAAGGAAAGAATCCTGAATTTTATCCTTCCTGCTTTGAGAAAATGTGCTCTGTTCCACGTATTCACTGGTGGCTATCACAGAATCTGAACCTGGCTTCAAAGAGCTTGAAGCAGGTGGACCGAAGGCAGAGCTGGAAGAACTAATAGAGATATCTGCAATACTATGAACACAACTCTGTTCGTCTACTGGCTTTCTTTGGAGAGAATCCCACACATTCATGATCCACCGAATGCTGCTGAATTGTAGCCGTAATTCTAATGAATCAACTGATACATCTGCATCAATTTTCTCAAAGTTCAAGCACCCCTTATTCCATGGGATGCTCAAGTTCAACTTCCCAGAGAATCCGCCGATGGGACCAGTTAAGACTGCGGTAGTACTATGACGTGCTGAAATGTCAGCTATTCCTCTAACTGGATCATTTTGAAGCAGTGCGTCGACATCATCCATCTTCAAAAACTCGATGACCGCCTCATGGAAAGTTAAAAAGTTGTCCAGTTTAAATAGACCAAGTTGGGTTCCAAATTCCACCTCTTTAATTCGGAAAACTAGAGATCGACTAGTTTCTGGGAGTCTACTATTCAAACTGATTTGAGGATCAAATACGACATAGACATTCTTTAACTTGATATTAAAGCTTGTCAGAAACCATTTGACGGCACTGGCAATTCTCTTTACACCTTCATCCACATCTCGAGATACAGAAGTGGAACACTGATTACTATCGGATTCATTTCTTTGGGTCCTGACTAATGTCTGTGTGTCACTAGTACTGCCAGAGACAGAGCATTCATTATGCACATCATCAACTTCACTTGCAACAGATGGAGCAAGCACAAGCTCCAATTCTTCAACAACAATCTCGCAGCTAGCAGCGAATCTAACTAGCAGGGATTTTATCGATCCTTCTTTCAGCATAATAGGGGATCCTGATAACTGAAATAATACAGGAAATTAACTGATGATTTCACTTTAAGACAGGAAGCAAACAATTTAACTTCTGCAGGTTCCACAACTTTTTTTTTTGGCATTCGAATAAGAGATGATTGTGGTATACTAAGTACCACAATGAATCAAATTAGAAGAAAAATAGTAAACAAAGAGTATTGAAGCTACAAAGAACAGCAAGTAAAGTCATAGACTAACTGGCCACATGATACTTTCTGCTAAATTGAATTCAACACTAGCCAGCCACCCTTAGCATTTAGGTGTGTACACGCTTTACATTGTAATGTATTTTAATTTAGGATGCTTCGTATGAATGAACTGCAACAAAGGTGCATAGTCTCTTCTCCTGCCCCCAAGATCAGATTTTGCAGCTATTCCATAAACTTTTAGGTACAAACTAAACTAATAAAAAACGACTGAAGTATACAATAGAACAACAAATTGAGATTAACCAAAATTGACACAGACATGAATCAAAAAAAATTCTACAGCCCACTTCTTTTCCCCCCCAATCATCAGCTCCAGCACAAAAATAGCCAAAACCCCTGCCTCAATACCAACTAGAATTCGCGCCACAAAACAGTGGCCAATCATGGTCAGAATTTCAAATGAAACAACTAAACCCACCCGGCAATCAAATAAATAAATTATTCCTAACTTCAGTACCAAGTCGTTAACTTCCACACACCACAATTCGATCATCATCCAGAAAACAGGCGAGCGGCAGTCAAGCGATGGAACCATCACAACACCTAACCTCCCTCCGCGCCTAATCGGAACCTCGGACTGCGACGACGGCTCCAACAAACATGGGAGGGAGAACAGGACGCGGGAACCGCGAGAGCAGGCGGGGGGAGGAGGGGCGCGGAAGAAAAACGACGCACCTTCCGGTTGATGAACTCGGCGTTGAGGGCGAGGTCGTTGAGCTGCAGCGTGCCGCGGCCAAGCTGGATGTCGAACTGGTCGAGGTCGAGGTCGCCGAGGATCAGATCCCCAAGCCGCTTCTTCAGCAGCGACTTGCACACGCGCTTCAGCAGCGTGTCGAGACGGAGGCCGTCCAAGAACCCCATCGCTTCCCCCCTTCTACCGCAGCGGCGGCGGCGGTGGGAGAGGAGGCGGCTCGCCGGCGACGGAAGCGATAGTTTGCTTGCTTGGTTCGATTGATAATAACGAGTCGCCTTTTTTTCGTATTAGACCCCGTGGAGAGGCAAGAGTTATCGCTACTTGCGTCGGCCACCCTGGGAAAGGGTGTATTTATGCGCGCGCGCAAAGGAAGTCTGTGCCACTGTCCGGTGGGGCCAGCCACGTCGGATTCCAATCGGGACTCCGTTTAGACGATGGCGGGAGACGGCACGGCACGGCGCGGCGCGGCGCGGCGCAGGTCTCTTCCCGTCCCGCCCAAGTTGGTGCCGGTGCAGACCCTCCCCGTCGAGGTCGCTGCCGATGTCCAGCTCCCGCAGCCCGCAGGGCGGAGTTCCTCGCCGTCAGCGCGTCCCCGGGCTATGTGGCACGAGCAGGGCGGCGCAGTGGGGTGGGATGGGGTTGGGGGAGGGCGGAGGATGAGGGTGGGGGAGACGAAGGAGGAGGACGCGGTGGGGGCGGGTGCAAGGAAGGGCGGCGCGGTGAGGAGGCCGGAAGCGGAAGGGAAGGGAAGGGAGGGGAGCCGGGAGCGGTGTCGTGACTGGCCGCTCGCGAAGGTCGAGGTCTCGAGGAGACGAGACGCGGGTAACGGTTACGGAGGTGGAAGTGGAAGAGATATTTTTGACTGAAAATGGGGCCCCACCACAAACGGACCTATAACGGTGTAAATATTATATTACCATCCATGTCTACTGTCCCAACTCCCAATACCACAAGCCAAACAAAGAACAGGGTCCTATTCCACGTAATCGAATCCTGCAAAATATAACTTTAGCTTCTTGCTTTTATAAAAAAAAATATAAGTGGCATACATATATATATAGAATAATTTTTCAAGACAAATCTATCATATTTTCAAACTGAATGACTTAAAACCTTATCTAACACGGCTTTATTTTTAAGCATAGAGAGAGTATGAGAAGAAACAATCTCAAAATGAACATTTAACAACGAGTTTTAGATTAGCGGTAACATGTCGGCTGCAGATTGCAGTCTTAGAGTGACCAGTATATTTTAGTAAATTTTCTTGAAAAATAGTACAGTTAGTGAACTTAGAGTTATCTTAAATTATTTTTTAAAAATTTGATCAAATTTCTAGAAAAAACTTTTAAAATTTATAACATCAAATTAGTATCAATAGATAATACCATATAATTTATTTTTATAATACGCTCATTTCATGTCATTAAGATGCTACTCTTTCTTATAAAATTACTCAAACTCGAAAAAGTTTTACTTGCATGGATTTTAGAAATTGATTTATTTTAGGACAGAAAAAGTATATAGGTCTTTGACTTCAAGAGCCATTTAGAGTCGTTTTGTGCTAAATAGGTAAAAATATGGTTTCGTCTAGGAAGCGCCCTGAATCGTATTGTCACAAAGGTTTAAGGTGGGATGAAGCTAAAAATAGTCTTTATTTGGTTTCACCTCATTCTAACATTCTGTGAGAGCATGTTTTAAGAAACTCATATGTGAAGATTTAGCAAAACAGCTCTAGCTCCACTAATGAAGTTGTTTATGGAGCAAAACCTCCAAAAATGGCTTCACTAGTGAAGTGTAGCCGTGCCAAAGTGGGCTAATCAACTTTGGGTTAATTTCTTCTTAGGATAAAACAAATAATTAATTTATGATTGAAGCAGCCCGATAAGTCAATGCTACTTTTTTTAAAATATAAGCATCTACGAGTACAAGGAAGAAGAAAGATGTCATTCAAAATTTGTCTCGATCATAAAGCGTTCTTGTTGAATTAACTCTCTCAAAACATCAATCAAATACTACTTTATCATTAGTGTCTATCATTAGGCTTAAAATATAGTAAGCGCTCTTACGATTAAGAAGGGATACATGGTTCATTTATCTTATCGTATAATCAATTTTAAATAAAATTTAAACATAATTTTTAGAACGAAGGGAATATGTTTCATCGTCGTGAGGCTCTTTGCTTAAAACTTTGTTGGTTGAGTTGTTTGTCCATTCTACTGCCACTTAAAGTTTCATATCCACATCTTATGGCACATGATTTCTGGCGGCAAAATAAAAACATTATTGTACATGATTTCTAGGAACTATATCCCTGCAAGTACTTCGTTTACTTCTGCACTGACGACTCGCAATAACTCAAGACAAATAAAAAGCCCAAAATACTGTAAGTTCATATTTACATGATGTTGACTGGTATTTTCTTTGTCATAAAATTGTAATGTTCTCTCATTCGCATCATAAAAAATGGCTACTTTATAAGAATAAACATTGTGTTTCCTTTAAATAATATATATATAATACTAGGAGATACTAGTATATTACTCTCTCCATACATATAAAAAATCATGGGAGAATTGGCTATAGGACATGCAGAATGGTGGCTATTTGCCGGCGGACACTAGAAAAAATTAGATTGCTCAAAGACACTCCGTTTCTTGTCAAATTTGCTGGCGGACACTACGTCTAATCAAACATTATTACAAAATAGATATAAAATCATATAAGTGCTAGAAAATTATACTATAA
>Ga0182004_10001948_pt1 | contig 15727 bp, 15 predicted proteins | sample Sormic07211540_1_FD_120479 | JGI IMG/M metagenome (GOLD analysis project Ga0182004, IMG submission 120479) | Endophyte microbial communities from Sorghum bicolor roots, Mead, Nebraska, USA - 072115-40_1 MetaG | ecosystem: Host-associated > Plants > Roots > Unclassified | place: USA: Nebraska...
CGCTCATCTCCCTCGCAGCGCCGCTCAGGCTCGGTCCCTCAGCGCAGATCTTCTGCTCCTTCCCCCACTCGCGCTCAGGCTCGGTCCCAAGGATCGGATCTTCCGCGCGTCGGCGGCTCCCCCCTCGGCGGCGTCCAGCGACGGAGGGGCAGTCCCAGGCTCGGCGGCGGCGTCGGCGGCTTCCCCCACCTTCTCTCGCCAGTCGCCTCGCGCCCTCGCCTGCGTCCTCCGCGCACCGGCCGACGACCCTGCGTACGCACCTCCCTCTCCCCTCCCGCCTCTTCTGTTCCCGTGGGAGCCCGGCCAGCTGCCCAGGGTGGCCGGGCCTTGGCTCCGCCGGTGGCTGTACCTTATTACAATAGCTGATACCCCCAAACCTGCTGTTACATATTAGGCTGAGCTGACTGTCCCATTCAATAAAGAAGGCGATACCAGAAGCAACACTGAACCCATCTTACTAAACCCAGTTTTGGAGTTCTATCTGCTGTTGGAACAACTTACACAGATATCATGGTGAGTTCATTTCATCTCCTGTTGAGTATATTATGCCAAGTTAATATTCAGTTTTGTGATTCCGAACTTCCTATTCAATTGGCGTTCCATTTTTTTCCTCATACGGTGCCACTTTACAGGCAAACCTTGCTGATTCTTTTCTAGCAGATCTGGATGAACTGTCAGACAATGAAGGCTATCCTGTGAGTTAGTTTCTATTTCGTGTAACTGTATTTTAAGGGGGTTTACAAGGGTTTTTGCTGACCTGCTGTAAAATTTTTCAGGAAGAAGACAATGCTGAGGAAGTGGGAAGAGAAGAAGAAGACGATGATATGGCTGACCTTGAGTCTCTAAATTATGATGATCTTGATAGTGTCTCAAAGTTGCAAAAGACACAACGCTATCATGATATAATGCAAGTATGTAATGAAATCTGCCCCATTTCTTGAGCATGTTTGGTATTTTATTTTATTTATATAAATTTGGCTTTCATTTAGTTATTGTGCAAGTAGAAACTGCATTAATGTGGTTGTAGGGAAAATGAACAATGCTTTGCACTAGGGAAAATGAACAATTATCTTAGGTTGTACAATTTTTACATCTTTAGCATACTTCCAATTTATAGGTCGTTTTGGCTTTTCTAGATACACCACTTTTATTATGTATCTAGACATATCATATATCTAGATACATAGCAAAAGTTACGTATCTAGAAAAGCTAAAACAACCTATAGTTTGGGACATAGGGTGGTTATCTTATCCAAGCATTGATGCATGTGGCTTTAAGTGAGAATAAATATATGTGATTATGGCCCTGTTTGGTTACTCTAACTAAGTTAGAGGTTAGAGTTATTCTCTAGCTCATGACTAGCCCTCAACTAACTCTAGTCAATGAGGTGTTTGGATGCAAGGGTTAGATTGACAATAAATGTACTTTTCTAATCATTTAGCTCTTTCCCAGCCGGATTTGGTGTGGCCGGCTGTTGAGTGGCCTCCTCGCGCTCATGGCTCCGGCTCGCGGTGGGCGATAGGGAGGGAGGCTGGAGCCCCTCACGCGGCTAGGGAGGAGCTCGTTGCCGTCGCCCTGGAGGATGGCTCTATAAAGCCCAAGCCCTGGGAACCCCTCCACCGATGGCGCTTGCGAGTTGAGGTTGAGATCCGCGAGTCCAGAGCCGCTCAACGACAGCTGCGAGCCCCACGTGTCGAAGCCATCTCCGTCCATCGATGAGAGGCGGCGGCACTAGTTCCCGGGAGGTGGCGGCGCAAATGCGGGTTTGTGTCGCGCGTGGGGATGAAGAGGAACCGGCCGCACGACGAGAGCGGATCCCGTGCTGCAAAACAACGTTTTTCCTATGGGCCCACGTCAAATAGCCCCAAATAAGCACCTCTTTGGGGGGATAGTTTTTTGGGGTGGGTTAGATGCAAATAACCCCAATCTAACCCTCATATTTGGATACTTTAGGGCTATTTGAGTCCCAAATAGCTAAATCTAACTCTAACCCATGGATCTAAACAGGGCCTATACTCAATGCCACACTGGTTTGTTCTAAAAATATGATGCTGTTAGTATCTTTGACATTCAACCTCTTTATTGTTTGGTTGCAGAAAGTTGAAGTTGCACTTCAGAAAGGCACTGACTTCTCTAGTCAAGGTTTCATCCTGGAGGAGGATCCAGAGTACCAGCTTATTGTTGACTGCAATGCTTTATCAGTAGATATTGAGAATGAAATAATCATAATCCATAATTTCATACGGGACAAATATAGGTTGAAGTTTCCTGAATTGGAGTCCCTTGTTCATCACCCAATCGATTATGCCCGTGTTGTCAAGAAGATTGGAAATGAGATGGATTTAACACTTGTAGATCTGGAAGGGCTTTTACCTTCTGCAATTATAATGGTTGTTTCAGTGACAGCATCAACAACAAGTGGGAAGCCTCTTTCTGAAGACAATTTGGAAAAAACCACTGAAGCATGTGACAGAGCCCTTACCCTTGATGCGGCAAAGAAGAAAGTGCTTGATTTTGTAGAGAGCAGAATGGGGTACCTTGCACCAAACCTTTCTGCAATTGTTGGCAGTGCTGTTGCCTCCAAACTGATGGGTACTGCAGGTGGTCTGGGAGCACTTGCAAAAATGCCTGCTTGTAATGTTCAGTTACTTGGTGCAAAGAGGAAAAATCTTGCTGGATTTTCTACCGCCTCTTCTCAGTTTCGTGTTGGCTATCTGGAACAAACTGAAGTATTTCAGAGCACCCCTCCAGCTTTAAGGACTCGTGCCTGCAGACTTATTGCTGCAAAATCAACTCTGGCGGCAAGGATTGATTCAATTAGAGGTGATCCAACTGGAAAAGCTGGACGAAACTTGTTAGAAGAAATTCGTAAGAAGATCGAGAAGTGGCAAGAACCGCCTCCTGCCAAGCTCCCAAAGCCACTTCCAGTTCCGGACTCCGAGCCTAAAAAGAAGAGAGGGGGCCGTCGTCTTCGAAAAATGAAAGAAAGGTAAGCTAGCCTAAGCTTCCTGGAACAGAAATATGTGCTGAACAATTGTTGTGAACTTGTGATTAATTTTTTGTATTTATTCAATTGTTATTTTTCCATGTGAACTTGCCAATGCAGATATGCGCAGACTGATATGATGAAGCTTGCAAACCGAATGCAGTTTGGGATTCCAGAGGAAAGCTCACTAGGTCAGTAGCATTACTATGACGTATTTTATGCTGTCTGGTTGTATAATTTCTGCATGCCTTACCCTGGAGAACAATTTCCCTTGTGACACAATGACATTTTTCTATCATCAGGTGATGGCTTGGGGGAAGGTTATGGCATGCTTGGACAGGCAGGGAGTGGCAAGCTACGTGTCTCAGCTGGACAAAGCAAACTTGCTGCTAAAGTGGCCAAAAAGTATGTTATATTTGTTCTTTATCCAGTATAATATTTAGATACCGTTTTGGCAGCACCTGCATGAGATGGAGTCCAGTGCAAAGTGTTCTTTCCAATTTTCTGTTTTAAGTTTGCAAGGCAAAAATTAGCGAACACGCTTGATGACAAGTGTCCTCCATTGCAAGATACGATGGGTCACAATAAGAATAGCGTAAATAGATTTCTACATGTTATAGTCTGATTCACAAAGTTTGATATTTCAATGTATTGCATCATGCCATCCTAATCGTCATTTGGTTCTTTACACACGTTTAGACAAAATACTGTATGTGTCATGTATCAGGTACAGTTACTGCAAATCAGTTCCATTATCCTAATAGTGCTTATCATTGTGGTTCCCTTATATGTATTACTTAACTGCACAATGTTTCTTGTATTTGTAATATTTGTCTTTCACAGTGTCCTATGCTATAACCTCACGTTGATTGTATGCTGCCTTTTGATATCAGATTCAAGGAGAAGAGCTATGGTAGCAGTGGTGCAACTTCAGGATTGACATCCAGTTTGGCATTTACACCAGTTCAGGTGAGTCTTGTTGCTTGACTTGCCTTGCATGTCTTGTTGAGGGTCTGTTTACTTTGCCCATGTTTTAGGACATGCTGAAAAGATAAGGGCAACAAATTTTCATGTTCCATCTTAGTTCACTCCTAAGTCCTAAGTCAGTGTATACCTTAGAAGTCTCTAATTGATCTGTCATTTAACTGTAATTAATTATATGCTGAATAGCATGCATTTCCCTTTTATTCGAAGTTAGGTGTTGTGTAATCTAAGCTCCATATTATGTAGCATGACTTTGTGAGCATTTCTATACCTATCTATAAAAAGGGAAAATTTCAGTCTGCCGATACTTTTCTGTCCGCTCCTGTCTATCCGCGTCGACCCGGAATCGGCCGTCCGTTGTTCAACGCTTGTAAGAGAGTAAAAAGAAAATATAATTTTTTCTAGGGTTCCTAATGAAAAATCTGTTATTATTTTTCTGTCCGGTAGCCTCGGCCGTTCGGCCATCCGCTTCAACGTGTGTAGAAAAGCAAAAAGAAAATAAAATTTTTTTCAAGGTTCCCAATGCAAAATCTCCTATATCCTATTAGTTTACTTTTCTTTTATTCTTTAATTCGGATGAAAATTAATAAATGCATAGTAATTCGTAGAAAAATCTAAAAATTATAAAACAAATTTTGTTCAGCTCCACATATATAGATCCCTGCAGTAAACAAAAAATAGGTGCAAAGTGTTTGTCCTATTAATTTACTTCTCTTTTATTCTTTGATTCGGCTGAAAATTGATAAATGAGTAGTAATTCATAGAAAAATGTAAAAATTACAAAACAAATTTTGTTCAGCTCCACATATGTAGATCAGTAGATCCATGCAGTAAACAAAAAATATCACAAATTTTAGTACATTTTTTTGCTGGAGATGCTTGCCTATGCTTTTTAGTGTAAAATTGAAATTGTAGTTATCTTACTCCAATTATTGTAAAATTTTTATGGTAGCCTGTTTCATGTGATACTTAATTTGTGGTAAAAGTTTTAGCACCATTCCTGCATATCTCACTGATTTACCAATTTATCTAGATTTATGCTTGCTAAATAGTTTACAATCGATTTTAAGTTTGTAAAAATATAAAAAAGATGCTTCCACTACCTTTGCACGATGTGTTGTTATGTCATATAAACACTTCATAAGCCCATATGTTCATAATCTACATACATTTAACTGATATATAATATTTTATAGGAATCCTAATCTAAATAAAAAAATAAAGCTAGCAACAAACTTCTCATATTTTAATATAATACTGAGGTATATTAAGAGATAATATTAGAGTAAGATAAGGTATGCCTAATTTCTATTTTTATTATTAAATAAATATTTCTCCAAGCTATATATTATTGTAAATATTAACTATCTAATACCATAGATGTCATGGTTATCAATAAAATAAATTATGGAATTTAAATTTTATAAAAAGGATAAATATAAATAGATATGTAATATTATGTCATCACTTTCTATGTCCATTTGATATTTTTCTCCCGTTGCAACGCACGGGCATATTTGCTAGTTCTCCTAAGGTTAATCGCCACTGTAGGTCACACTATGTTTCGGTGCATTTTAACATATTTATTCACATTTGGTAGCCCATTTTGTTTAATTCCTAACATTTGGCAGAGTATTTCTCTTGTCTGATGTTCGTTTCCCCTTATGCAATGCAGGGAATAGAGCTGTCAAATCCACAGGCCCAAGGAAACCTTCTTGGAGGCGGAACTCAAAGCACTTACTTTTCTGAGACCGGCACGTTTTCAAAGATCAGGAGGACGCAATAGAAGCTCTTCCCCATTGCAACCATCACATCTCATTTGCACTGCATTTGTTTATATACTTGATGCACCGTATAAAATCCCAAAAGTTAAACTCTTGCTATGTTCCAGAGAGGCAGAGACTTTAGGATAGCAATACACAGTTATTAGTGATGCTTCAAGCACTTAATCCCAGGATGTTTTGAGATTTCTGATGTCGTCCATAGTCTATATGCCTCGTGTTACTACTAGTCGAGAGAGGTTGATGGGTCGGTCATCTGATTGATTGATGTAATGCGTCTTGTATCGTGTGAGCGCGATATACTTCCCGGAGAGGTAAGGAAATGAGTAGAAGAGATGTATTGGAAGAATATAAAGATGCATTAAAAAGTGAATGACACTGAAAATTCAAATGCTAGAATAACACTTCTGCCTGACCGCTGTCCCTCTTACGTAAAGATATTTTTATAAAAGAATCCAAGCAACAAATTTAAATGTCCCTGTAAGCAACAAATATAGTTCATTTTTTGGTCTCTTTAAGCGCCTCCAGTCCACCGGAGCTGAAGATGTTTTGTTAAAACGTCTGGTATCGTAGTATCTGTGAGAGCCAGGTTCAGTCCCTTAGGAAAAACAGAAAGTCGTGCCTGGCCGAAGTTGAATAATACTGATTCCTACTAGACACCTACTCAGCCTGAAATACAAAGGACAAAAGAGGACGTTCCGCCCTCACTTCGTCCCGTCCCTCGAACTCTCGAAATGGACAATAAATAAATTCGTCCAGATAATAATGGTGAACAATCATATTTAATAGCGCAGAATTTCTAAAATAGTAACGAGAGACGGAGAACCAGTCCGCCCTTGAGATACAGAGCAAATTGTCTATAAAACAGTGACGCTGTAGGCTCATAAGAAGTGAAAACCCAATATTTTCAACACTGATGGGCCAACAGTCACAAGAGATTTGTTTCAGATATACATAAAGTGCTTGACGGACTGTGCTGCAATGCACTGTACTGAAGACCAAAAAAAAAAAGGCCTGCAAAATTGTGTACAATTACTATCCACTCATTCTACAAAATCATCTGAGATTTTTACAAGGCTACTTCTCTTAGTTCTCTTCTAATATTTGGTTTCCTCATCTAAATGACCTAGCCTTTGCACAACCATTGTAACCCTCCTCAATTCTGTACAAATGGCGTCTCCCACGCCTGGATCCCTTTCATTACTTTACTACTGTCTATGATAACTAATAGATGGCAAATCTGGAAGCAGGCAATGATAGCTGAACATTGAATCTTTGTCACGGGTCATTACTGAAGTAGGCCATCACCTTCCCAACCAAGCCGCAGCATCTGATCCACTACCTTCAAGCTCAACTACAATATTACCAACTCTATTAGGAAGAAAGTTCATAGTGATCTCCTATGCAATGGCAATATTAATAAATTATGTTAAAATGTTTTTACAGCACTTCTTTAATATTTCGTTAACATGGAAAGTGAATATATTGATTTCATCAAAAGCATAATCCATTGTTAATTAGGAATCGAGGATGCTTACAGCGGGATCAGTAAAGACTATAAGCTGTTTATCAGCAGTAGAAACTAGAAGATTTGTGTTCTCTTTGTTCAGAGCAATTGCTGTGATGTCCTGGCCCTTTGCCAGCTTCAGAGTATGAAAAACCTGTCAGAAAATGTTTTCTGGTGAGGATTGCACAAAGGACAACAGTGAAGGTGAATCCAAGTTTTTAATGTTAACCTTCAGTTTATGCAGATCAACAAAGCAGATTGAAGGCACGTGAACAGTTTGCTCAGTTTCAGATTGTTCAGAATTTTTTGATACATCATCAGTGCCATTGGGTCCAAGCTCATGATCTCCAGTTTCAGTGCTGCTATCACACTTGTAGTTGTTGAACAAAGATGTTCCAATTAAAGCAAAATGGCCATCTGTAGAAACATCGATGCAACTAACTTGTCCAGAGAAAGGTAATAGAACTGAGGTAGCAATAGGGAGTCCATTGACAGTGAAGGTAGATAATGTTTTCTTTGTTTCATTCCAAACCAAAATGATTCCTTGAGAAGATAAGCATATTGCATGTGCCTCAGCGACATCAAGCTTCCTTATCAGCCTGCCTGTGCGTAAGGAATGTAGAAGAACGCCTGTTGCATTTGATGAGGAAGCAACAAGTCCCAAGTCAGGACTAACAGAGCAGCAGGTTACTTCCCCAAGATGTCCTCTCATTACATGCATTGGACCTTCTACTCGACGTCTCTTCGTTTCTGAGAGGCTGCTAGTGCTGCCAGAGAGAGGACTGCGTGGTGTTGTTGGCGTAGTTGGTGGAGGTTCTTGAGCATTTTTCTTATGTGAGGAGCCTGTCTGATGAATCCTCCAGAGTATAACTGTGGTATCTCTAGACCCTGTCACAAGGTAGTTGCTATCAGGAGACAGAGCAAGGCATGTCACTGGAGCAATATGTCCAGAAGCAGTTTCAATCGTCTTCGCTCCATCTGGGGATATCAACTTCAATGAACCATCAACGTGGCCACCTATTATCGAGCAAAATGATTTTTAGTTTTATAAGAAGATTTATGGAAAAACAACCAACTAATGAAATAAGCTTATAATTACCATAGCACACTCCATCATGAAAACAAGCAAATTCAGAACTAGTTATATAGCTCAAGAGTAATTAGGCCATTGACTACCTGCCTAAAAGACTTCAAAAGAAAACCTAACTTTTAATTTATGTAGAGGGAGAGTTGTTGAGTGCAAGACAAATTGCAATTGATACAGGAAATCATATTAGCAGAGTGACCCTTGTTCACCCTGGATTCTTTCTGTAGACTTAGTTTGAATTTGGAATATTGTAGCAGAACAAAGCATCGCTTCCTATGAATTCCAGAAGTTGGGACAGTACATCACAAAGAAAGTGAAATGAGAAAAACGAATGAGCAAAGTAGATCACACATGTTACCAAATATAAATAAAAGAAATAAGAAATCTAAAGATAAATCGAGAAAAGAAGCAATCACCAGTAATTATCTCTTTGTCACATGTCACAGCAACAACTGCTGAACTGCGGATTGCAGAAGCAGCAAATGCTATAGCCCTTGGGAACCCAAAATCTTCTGCAGAACTAGCAGATCCTTTGAAAATGCGCATGAGTGCGCCACTGGTTGAATTTGTGGAATTTCTACCATGATGGAAAAGGAAAGGTGTTCCCTGACCATCTGGAGTATTAGGCTGCCACTGGTGAAGTGCCACATGTGCTGCTGGCACATTTACATCTACAACTACAATAGAGTCATTTGATACAAGCATAGCACTGGCAGGAACATTGCAACGATCTGGATGTGGAAGCACATAGGATTTAAGTTCACTTGGATTTCGGAATATTGTCTGCACAGTAAATTAAAGGGTCAAGCCATGCCAAATATTAGTGAGCCACATAGTCTACTATACCGTGATGAATATGAAGTATGACAGTACAAGAATGCTTAGTAACTGTTATACTATATTTAGACAGTAAGTACTGCTATACTATATTTAGTACTCCCTCCATCCCAAATTATAAGACGTTTGACTTTTTTTACTTCAAGTTTGACCACTTGTCTTATTCAAAAAAAATTATACAAACAGAGTCAAATTTAAGTCATTATTGTAGAACTTTTATTAATAAACCAAGCCACGACAAAAAAAGTGAAATTTTGCACAAATTTTTTAATAAGACGAATGGTCAAACTTGTTATCAAAAAAGTCAAACGTCTTATAATTTGGGATGGATTGAGTAGTTACTTACGCAGCATAAGAACTGCCAGAAGTGGTTATCACGAGAATAACAAAGGAAATAGAGAGTTAGAGACGATGGACAATACATCCTGATAGAAATATATCAATAGAAGTTACCTAGATGGCTAGGTTCATATGTTCAAGAAATCAACTTACATCTTCATTACCCAAGTTCGAATCCTGCCCAACTCAGATTTGGGTGCCTATTTCTTATTTACATGGAACCTAGTTCCTCATAAGTCAGTTTTTTTTTAACCAAAATGCAACAAAGATAACTAGATCAGATTCAGGCCTGGTTTACCACCCCATACATACAAAGAATTTTGGGTTTCCATCCTTGCTTTGCTTCAGTGGATTACCCCAAGCGATATTGTTATTTCTCAGTTCTCTACACATACTAGTCCAACTATCAACTAAACTATACAGGACTAATCCCATCACCATAAACAATTCACATGAGGAAACCAGCTTCAATGGTAAAACTGTGCCTCAACACTTCTAATGGAGTCACTATGATGGTCTGCTGGTGGGTTCCCAGCAATGCAATTCTTCATATCGTACCGGTAGTAAATTTGACTGCCATAGGCTAAATCATGGTTCTAATCAGGAACAAGGAAGCGGGGTAATGATCAATCGGTACCAGAATAGGTTAGCAAATACAATGGAAGAAATATATTTAAATTTGTTGCAACTACTTCTCAAATCAACTTCTGGAATTTCTCTTTTTAATACGAGTTGCTTAATTGCCATTGACACACCGATTACAGCAGCAATCGGCCTATAACCCTAACATAACTTATAACAGGTTAAACAACAAAAACACTTCAACCCAGTAATACTGCTAATATAAAATTACCTGTAGTTGTAAGACCTCTGCCAATGGCTTCCTCTTCATGTGAGGGACAGTCAGCAGTTGAGATGGTGTTTGTCCAAAGTAAGCTATTTGATCTTGTGTAGCTCGTCGTTCCACCTAAAGTGTTTCCAGCAAAACATGAAAAGGTAGACAAAAAGACTACTAGGAAAAGTGTAGACTAACTTATGCACCCTGCTACTTACTGGGTCTGTAATTTTGTCAACGTCAACAGTTCCCTCATATGTGATGTAGAAGAATACATTGTTTGCCATTATCGCTTCTTTGCCCCTCTGTTTATATCTGCAAACCAGAGTCGTCAACAATGAAAAGGTGATGTATGTATGGCATGGTGGTGAACATCAGAACTGGCTGCTTGGGGTAACTAACAAAAAGGATGCCTGGCATCTTATTCAAGTTCCTAGGATGCTACTGAGAGCGAATAGGTCTCGGGATTGATTGATGTATTGCATTGGGCCTCATAGTCTGATTATATAGGATACATAGGACTAACACCCCATGTGGGTAGACAATGTGGTACTATTCCTATGTACTATAACATTGAGCAGCGAAGCCAAATAGGCTTCGGTGCCAGGCCCATGGCCAGCCCATAGGGCGCCTATTCTAACAGCTACAGATAAGAAACTCGTTGATGAATAGCTAAAAGCAAGAATAATCCATACAGACCATTTTATCTAAATTAGGAGCTGAGAAATATGAAAATCCTATTAATGGCCAAAAGATGCTGATAAAAAAGCAAAAAATCGAATGTAGAATGGTTGTACATATCTATCAAACTTAAGATATTATTGTACATGCAACCAAAATGGAGTGTCCATTGAAGATAGAACAAAACATCAATGATATTAGCACGATGCAAACCTACACCAAATTATCGTTAGGATGTCTGTGCAAGCACACAAGAAAGTGGTCAAGCTAGGATAATATACAGCTTACCCGAAAATTAGATCAATCCACTCATGCAAATGAGCAGAGACGTGCTCACTCTCAAGAGCTTTCCGGTGTTTATGGACAAAATCCACATGGTTCTCAGCCCAGGGAGGCAATTCTACAGAATCTGCAATGGTACCGGAATGCATCACTGTTTTTATCTACTCAGCTGCATAGTGGGCATAGTTGAAATGCGATTACCTAGCTTCCCTCCAAGTTGAGTTGTCCCAAAGTCAATGTTATTTATGTTGGTAAATACCTCAGGGAGGTAAAACATCTCAGGTACCTAGATGAATTACCATCAAATAATCAGATTGCTGCAACCTAGACTTGGTTTCGCCACGAACCAGTAAAGATCGATGGGAACTACTGCAGACACTTGTCGGTATACTTACTAGCTCTTTTACATCACTCATGTCTTCAAGAACACTATCCCATGTACCAGAAATATCAGAAAACATGCGATCAGCATGGTCAAATTTGCCACCTTGCAGTTGTATAGACAGTGTTGTAAAAGGCTCCACTCTGAAAAGGTAATACAAGACCTGCAAGGGATAATAGTAGTTAGTACACAAATCAAATGTTGTGATAACCAAGTATGCACTGGACAATAACCAAATATCAAAATTGCAGGCCACATAATCGAGCAAGAAATGACAACTTTGGGTTTCCTAAGTATTAGAACAATTGACAAAAGAGGATTGCAACAAACCAGAGTTATACGAAGGGTAAAATCACAATTAAGACAGTTTTGACTGATGCAGGCAAAACCATGACACATATGACCGTTAGACTCGTTTATAGTCTGCTTATTACAAATTAATCAAGAGTTAAATATGGTCCAGAGCACTTGCGCACTACATAATTCACATTGCATATCCAGTATTATAAATAAACATCGGATTCATATCTACTAAGAAGATATACCGTGCCAGCGCTGGAGTAATGTGAACCATAATGAAACTTTGGGATGATTGGATCCTCGAATGTAGAGTACCGTTCTTGGAACTTCTTTAGACGTTCAGGGTTTAGTGCTCCAATTGGCTGCATCAAATAACACAGCTGTGGTTAGTGATTAACAAAAGACAGGAGCAACAAATAGGTGAAGTTCAACCTTTGAAAGATCTCGATACGACGAAGGATCATCCAGATTCAACACTCGGGATTTGTAATCTGCTACTACCCAGGGGAAAACAGGGTACTGCACAAGCAGAAACAGTATTAAGACGACAAGTCACTGGATTTGACCAGAAATATTAAGTATGAAGGATAATGACCTGAGTAATGTCATTGTAACTGCGCCCAGCCAGTGTGTTAAGTTCCATTAAGTACTCAAAATTGCTGAGCTGAACAAATTAGACATAGTTAGATACCAAAAATGTTGGAAGCTGGCTGGCCTGCACAGGTGAGCAGCACCACACTCACACAACACTTTAGGGTTGGAGGTAGAAGAGGAACAGGGTTGAGCACAGCACACACTCACACACACAAGTGCAGCAACTGAACTGAACTGCCTTCAGCCAGCTCTATTACACGGTGTATATACAACTCTAGCCAACTACAAGTACAGCTAGTTGTTGGAGTATAGGTTTGAGTATTGGCCTATGTGACTAGGCCCATGAGGCCCATGTATGCTACTATTGCTACCCTCCTAGGGTTAGCCTAATCAAGGAGGCCCCCCCGGGCGTGGAACCATCGGTTTGCTGCCTTCCTATTGACTCTGGGGTTTGTGGAAGCCAAGTCAGATACATCTTTGTTCATCTATCACCGTGGCACTGAGACTGCATACCTGCTGCTCTATGTTGATGACATTGTTCTCACAGCCTCCAGTGAGTCACTCCTTCGGCGGATCATCACCTCTCTTCAGCAGGAGTTTGCTATGAAGGATCTGGGTGCACTACATCACTTCCTCGGGGTCACTGTTGAGCCTCATCCTGCTGGATTACTCCTTCACCAGCGGCAGTACACTCTTGATATTCTGGAGCGAGCTGGGATGACTGACTGCAAGCCCTGCTCCACTCCGGTTGATACACAGGGCAAGCTGTCAGAGCTAGGGGGCACCCCAGTGACCGATCCCACTGCATATCGGAGTCTTGCCGTACCTCACCTTCACCCGGCCCGACATCACCTATGCAGTTCAGCAGATATGTCTACATATGCATGATCCCCGGGAGCCACACCTCACTGCTCTCAAGCGGATCCTTCGCTACCTCCGCGGCACGGTCGACTTTGGCCTACTCCTTCATTGTCGGTCCTCCTCCACCGAGCTCGTCGTCTACACTGACGCCGACTGGGCCGGGTGTCCAGACACTCGCCGCTCCACCTCCGGCTACGCCGTCTTCCTAGGCGGCAACCTGGTGTCCTGGTCGTCCAAGCGCCAGCCAGTCGTCTCCCGCTCCAGTGCCGAGGCGGAGTACCGCGCTGTTGCTACCAGCGTGGCTGAGGCTTCCTAGCTCCGGCAGCTTCTCGCCGAGCTCCATAGCCCTCTCTCCCGGAGCGCGCTGGTCTACTGTGACAACGTCAGTGCGGTGTACCTCTCCACCAACCTGGTCCAGCACCAGAGGACCAAGCATGTGGAGATCGATCTACACTTCGTCCGGGATCGGGTTGCCATCGGCGATGTTCGGGTCCTACACGTCCCAACCACCTCCCAGTTCGCCGACATCTTCACCAAGGGTCTCCCGTCCTCGACCTTCACCGAGTTCCGCTCCAGCCTCAACATCACCAGTGGCTAGTTGCGTCTGTGGGGGGCTCGTGTGTTGTGTGTTGTTCTTCTTTTCGTGTCCAGTCTGCAAACTCCGCGGCGCCGGTAGTTCAGACTGAGTATAGGTTTGAGTATTGGCCCATGTGTAGGTTTGAGTATTGGCCCATGTGGTTAGGCCCATGAGGCCCATGTATGCTCTACTATTGCTACCCTCCTAGGGTTATCCTAATCAAGGAATGACAGTTGTCTAACACTAGTAAACCTACTTTTACTACAGCCACTACTTGGCAGTTGGCACTATTGTCATACTGCTACAGCAGAGTTGGCCTATTGCCTAACCTCTGCTGCAGTAAAAGATCAGGAGCGAACAGCAGATTATCTTACATAAACTACCAACATATTGCATAGGGCAATGTATGTGTACCTCCCAATTAGCCCAGCGCTGCATCAACTGAGTTCTTTTAAGAATCTGCTCAGCTCTCTGAAATAAAAAGGAGACATGACTACCTATTATTGCATATTCACAATGCTAGATATCGGGTTAAAATGCTCAGAACACAAACCTGGGTAGCTAAAAAGATGTCATTCAAGTTAGGAGGTTTGGTATGAACAATGGCCCGATAAGCGTTCTTACGGGCATCAATATCCTACAGCAAGTAGACATGAATTTAATATAGTTATTCAGATGCAACAGGTAACAAATTAAAATTATGTGATAGTGTTTCGTTAAGGATGTACCCCAAAGTCAAAAAAGAAATTCGACCTATCTACCATGAATAGTTCCAAAGCACTTCGACGTAGCAAGTATCTGCAACAAGTCATTTTGACCCACAAAATGAGTGAACGGCACACAGAAAATAAACTATCCTGTAAGGTAACAAGTCACATATAGAGTGTGATTTACTTATCCCAAAAGAAAAAAAAAATGAAATTGATGATAGACCAGAAGCAATTTATAACAATAGCACCTGATCGGAAAGTAAGGTTTACCGTCTGCTATATATCTGATGAAGTGATGAGATCAACCAGCTTCGATCTTTATCTTGTTGATCGCATTGGCCACTAGTAGATGCAGCATCATCAATGTTACTGTCATTTGAATGCTCATCAATTATGAAGTTAATCCTCTTTGAAGTTACCTGGGAACAAATTAAAGGGGGCAAATGACATGCATTAGAAACTAAAGTGGAAGTTGAATAAAAGCAGATTAATCGGTAAAAATATAAAACCAAACATTCCAACAACAAAATGTGATATAACGATGACTGCTAGTTAAGCGAATCACAAATCAAACAATAGAAATGTTACCTTTTTTTCACAATCCAGAGATCAGAATATAATATATATCATGGTAAGTAGCATAGATAATTTCACAGAAGACACATGTAACATCACCGGTATGTCAGACAATATACACGAGTCTTTTGTGTTTTCAGCTCAAACATGTTAACTCTAGTACATGTATCAGCGAATAACCACCAGAAATTTTACCTACTTTGTAGCACACTGTTAGTAATCTATGTTACACCATTAACTTACTGTAGTGGCCAATGTTGGAATATAAGTGAATTGCCCACCTGTCCCCATCAGCTTAAGCTTTTGGGTTGAATTGGTCGGTGCATGCAACTCAATATGGTATCAAAGCCAGAGGTCTCGAGTTCGAATCCTGGTTAGCGCAATTAAATAAAATAATTGTTGCTCGC
>Ga0182004_10001949_pt1 | contig 15725 bp, 25 predicted proteins | sample Sormic07211540_1_FD_120479 | JGI IMG/M metagenome (GOLD analysis project Ga0182004, IMG submission 120479) | Endophyte microbial communities from Sorghum bicolor roots, Mead, Nebraska, USA - 072115-40_1 MetaG | ecosystem: Host-associated > Plants > Roots > Unclassified | place: USA: Nebraska...
GCTTCAACGGTATCCGTGCGCTTGCGGATTATCTGTGTGCGTATAAATACCATAGTACACTCTAGTGCCATGCTGGGGATGACAACCTAGTATTCAAGTGGTGTTAGCAAGTGTCAACAACCAGGACATCTAAATGCGGTCTTTGGAATATCTTCTTCAGCCATGAATACTTGATTGTATCCTGCATTGCCATCCATAAAGCTAATGATCCGATGTCCAGCTGCAGCATCAACCAGCAAATCTGCAACTGGCATTGGACAACCATCCATCGACGTAGCTTTGTTAAGATTCATGAAATCAATGCAGACACGAAGCTATCCATTCTTCTTGTAAACTGGAACGACATTGGAAATCCACTCGACATACCGACATTGCCGAATAAATTTAGCTTCAATAAGTTTAGTTATTTCGGCCTTAATATCAGGAAGAATATTAGGATTGCATCGGCGAGTTGGCTACTGATGCGGCCGAAATCCAGATTTGATAGGTAACCGATGTTCAGCAATCGATCGGTCTAAACCAGGCAGCTCGGTATAAACCCAAACAAAGCAATCTTTATATTCCTTTAACAAATCGGTTAATTGTTGCTTACACTCAGAATCTAACCTAACACTAATAAAAGTAGGTCTTGGCCTATCACCATTACCTATATCTACTTCTACTAAATCATCAGCCGATGTAAACCCTTGGCCTAACTTTCCATCATCGGTGAACCTATCCATTAAAACCCTTCATCAGAACCGACTGCTTGGATCAGTGGAATTTCATAATCGGCAAATTTGAGAAAATCCTTTTCCCAAACTTCTCCTGAAATGCATCTGGTCCTTTCATAAGTATCTGCCTCTGTCGATGCAATAACATATGAAGAATCTCCTGGGACAATTTCAAACTTGTCACCTACCCACTGAACCAAGCATTGGTGCATTGTAGACGGGATGCAACAATTGGCATGAATCCAATCTCTCCGTAACAGCAAATTATAAGCACCCTTTCCACTAACGACAAAGAAAGTTGTCGGCAAGGTCTTGCTGCTGATGGTCAACTCAACGCATATGGCTCCCTTGACTGGAGACACGTTTCCTTCAAAATGCTTTAACATCATATCGGTCTTGGTTAAATCTTGATCCCCTTTTCCAAGCTTCCGATAAACTGCATATCACATAATATTGATAGCAACCCCACCATCAACAAGTATCTTGGTCATTGGCTGTCCATCAACCCTACCTTTGACAAATAAAGCTTTAAGGTGCTGCCTCTCATCATCAGCAGGCTTTTCAAAGATAGCCATCATCGGGTCAAGAGCTAACTCACCTATCTGATTAGGGAAATCTAGCTCCTCTTCACCATCACTAAAGGGTGCAAGAAATTCCATCGGCAACAAAAATACCATGTTAACACCTGCCGATGGCACTCTTCCTTTGTGATCTGACTACTGTTGTTCTCCAAACTTAGCAGAATCCTCCCCTCTACTCAATTCTTCTTGTCGCTCCCGCTGCAGCCTTCTTTTCTGTGTCCTTGTCAACCCTTCTGGACACCATGGGGGAAGTTGCGGCTGTCTTACCGATTGGTGATGATTTTCCCTTGATTCCACCCAATAAGTATTAGCATCCCTACAAAATATGAACTAATCGGGAACTCGCGCACCCGCCATCTCCTCAAGCTCCTCTTGGTTTCTAGGAAAATAACTGACACGTTCACCAAGCCTGTCATGCACACTGAGTCTGCCCCCCAGCGATCATGAACTGATGTCCTTCCTCTAATCAGCCCACCAAAACGCCGATCATTGTTCTGATATTGCCGATTTGGTCTATCATACCAATTATAACCATTGCACTCAGGGCAGTCTCTAACAGTTGGCAGTTTAATATTTTGTTCCCAATAGTGGATGAAGAATGGGCAATTCCAATGATCTCTATGTCGATTCCACTCTTGTCAGCATCTTTATTCTTCCCGGCGACGATCTTCCTGTTGGCGATGATACCGATCTTCACGTTGTTGCCAGGTTTCCCGATGCCTCCTATGAGTGATTACAATGCCAGATCGAGGAAGCCTTCCTGGACTAGTTCCTTCTTGGATCAAGCCCTTGCCTTTGGCGTCATCGGCAGTAATCTGGTGTTGAGGATCTACCGATGCGCTTCTTTCAGCTGCTTCTGAAGTCAAAACTTTAGTCTTTCCCTTAGCATCCAACATATTTGTAGGGAAAGAATGTTGATCAATCTTCATTGGCTTCTGAGCTTTGGAGCTATCAAACTTAATTCTCCCAGACTCTATGGCCGATTGCAGTTGTTGCCTGAACACCTTGCATTCATATGTGTTGTGAGATGTTGCATTATGCCATTTACAATACTTGATATTCTTTGACTCTTCTACCGATGGAATGACATGGTTATGCGACAATTTAATCTGCCCCTCCTAAAGCAGAAAGTCAAATATCCTATCGGCTTTGGTAATATCAAATGCAAACTTTTCTGGCTCTTTATGCCCTAAAGGGCAAGACATCGGCTTCTTATTCTTCACCCACTCTGCCAAGCCGATGACTGGTTCTTCATCAGAATATGAGCTTGTTGCCTCATCAACAAATGACACCTTTTTGTTCCATGCTCTCTTAGGTTCAAAAACTTAGATATCCTAGTCAGAAATCCTCTGCACTAAATGACTCAGGCTTTCAAACTCTTGAGAATCATACTTGTCTTTAATGTGTGGCAACAATCCTTGGAAACCCAAATCGGCCAGCTACCGATCATCCAGAACCAGACTATAGCATTTGTTCTTAACGTCTCGCAACCTTTGCACAAAGCTTTCAACCGATTCATCATTGCATTGCCTTAGCCATACTAAATCGGTAATATTCTTGTCATGAACTCCAGAAAAGAAGTATTTATGGAATTTCTTTTCTAGATCGGCCCATGTAATCATTGAATTTGGAGGTAATGAAATAAACCAAGTAAAGGCTGATCAAGATAAAGATGATTAGAAGAAACGAACTCTTAACTCATCTCTGTTACCAGCTTCCCCACACTGGATGATGTATCTGCTGACATGCTCCATGGTTGACGTGTCATCTTGTCCAGAGAACTTGGTAAAATCCAGCACCTTGTACCGATTTGGAAGCGGGATCAAGTCATACGCAGGAGGATATGGTGTCCGATAAGAGTAAGTATGGACCTTCGGTTTTATTCCAAATTGGTCTCTCATGACCTCAGCTATCTTATCGGCCCAATAGGCATCGGCATCTTGACGATGAGCAGGTTGTGGATATTGCACCTGTTGGTAAGCTTCCACGTGTCTTTGCAGTGTTCGATTTCCAGGGAACATGGGATTAGCCACCGCCTGTTGACCACCAATTTGTTGAGCAAGATTCATCGGTTGATTGATCAATCCTTGATTCTGAAAACTAGGTTGTACTGGTCCCTGTTGAAATCCCATAGCCTGATGATCCTGCTGAGGCATTTGTGGAAAGACAAACTGCCATGTCCATCCATTGTTAACATTCATCGGCGTAGGCCCTGCCGATGGCTGATAATTGGGCATCATCATTGAATTAACATACCTTAGCTGTGTCATAAACCTTTGATGCGTCAGCATTGGAGCTGCCGATGCGTTAGGCATCTAGAACGTTGGTATTTGAGAATTCCCAGTAAAGGGTCTTGCAGTGGTAGTTGTAGAATATTGGGGATTCTGAGTCATTGGCGATACTGGGGGTGCCGATGCCATAGGAGCCTTGCTTGTCGTGTCAGCCACTTGAGATGACCCAGAGCTATTTGCCATGAATTATGGGGGCATACCATATCCCCACCAATTCGGTGGAACTTGAGAGCTTTTAAACACAGACCGTGACATTGTCGATGCCAATAGATCTGTAGCAAGTTGGACTTGTCCCTCTGATATTGATGGATTAGCCATCATCGGTGTAGATTGCCCATTAGTAATCCCTAATGTGCTTGGAGGAGAAGTAACTCCCATACCCGCAACGGCTGTAGTAGCCGATGGAGCCGTAACCGATGATGATCCTAGCTGATGATAGGCTGGGCCCACATAAGCTGGTGGTACTTCCGTACCCGCAAAGTTATAGCAACAACATTGAAAAATGTATTGGACAGCACACTAGATTGTTTTATTAGAGCACGATTGATAGCACTATCAACCATCTCTTGTAGTTTACCAGGATTAGCCTCAAAAGTGATTTTCCAAGGCATCAGCAATGCTACCTTTTGGATCAACTCGCTGCTCCTTTGATACTGAAGGATTTCAAGCATAGCTACGTGTAGTCCTCCATAGCTTTTGCCATAGCTTGCTTCTGCTCATCTCTGAGATTGGCTTCCGTCACGGGGATAACGTTTTCCAAGTCGAGATCAGTGTTCGACATGTTGATCTCGATGATGAATCTGTGTCCCACTGGGCATGCCAAAAGTTGTGTTGGTGCAAAAGTAGATCTGCAAACACAAAGGGCTAATACCCAATTCAACATTAAGGCGTGCCAGCCGATTTGACCTTACAATCAACAAAGGTGATAACACGAATACTTTGGTCCCGACAACAGCGATGCGCCCGGATGTCACGGCCAAGAGGTATTCATGCGGAACTTGAGAACTCACCGAGGTTGACTCGATGAATCCCTAACTCGTAGGTAAAAAGAAAATATGCGAGTTGACGAAGTCGTCGAAAAAGTAGATGCTGGAATAGATGTAAAAACTTGTGTTTGATTGATTGTGTATATTCATTACATTGCTACGGGGTCTACATTTATACCCTGTTCAAAAGAGTTACAATCAGACACGACTAGGACTTGAATTCCAAATTGAACAGAATCCGTATACAAAACAAACTCTAATAACTAAGGAAAACATTAATATATCTACCACAACCGATCGGCATATCATCGTTGTCAATCCTATGCTTTCCCTTGCTTATCATCGGCAAATCACCTTATGTTGGCATCGGCAATCACCAGCATCAGTCATCCGCATAGATCGACCACCACCCTTGGACTTGGCTACATCCTACTGTTTCTCCATCGGCAACTTCTTTGATAACCAGTCACCACTCGTTCATCTGCCGATCTATATTTCATTAACTCCCAGATACGCATCCAAAGATACGTGTCCAAAAACGGCATCAACAAGAATCTTAATGATTGATCGGCCATCTACAACTGAATATATGTGGGTATAAAGGTAAATCAAATAATTCATTATATACCTGTTTTGATATTACGTTGCAGCCTAATCCAATGTTATAGACGGCGTGGGGAAGGTTGTGTTTTTGATTGTGCATTCAATGATTAGAAACTCCTAGATCACCTCTCTTCATTGGAAATGGCTTGGGTAGCATATAATCATTTTATGTGCTTAGAGCAGTGATCAATTGAGTTGTTTCTATAGGTGCATGCCTGGTCTTCCTCCATCTTCTGTTGTTTCTATTGTTCTTGTTTTTTGGCATTGATTGTTGTTCTTGCTTTCCTTGTTTGTAGAATTGCTTCGGGGTTGCAGGAGCCTTCAGGACGCGGTTCTTGAATGTGAATCTCTCCTTCTTGTCCTTGGTGGATAAGACAATCTTGGCGTACTCTGCATAGATGATGGCCTTTGTTGTGCATAAGAATGGTCTGCCCAAAATGATAGGTGCCTTCTCATCTACTCCTGTCTCCATGATCACAAAGTCAACTGGGACATATGATTGCCCCACTTTAATGACAACTTCTTCTAGTAGTCCCTCAGGGTAGCAAATGGACTGATCTGCAAGCTGCAAATGCATATTTGTGTACAACAAGGAATCATTTAATATTTTCTCATAAATTACCTTGGGCATATTGTTGACACTTGCACCGAAGTCAAAGATACCGTCTGAAAGCTATGGCATCCTATAGAGATAGGAATGATAGGTCTTCCAAGGTCTCCAATCTTGCCTTCTTCTAATGGAGGAAGAGCAATAGCTAATTGTGCAAATTGTGATTCTAGCATTTTATTGAAACTCTGCTGATTCTTTATAGTAGAAGCAATTGTATCCACCCTAATATGTATGTTTTCCAAAATTTTATCATTTGATGTTAGTTTCCTAGTCATTTGATCTAGCAGTTTGGATTGACTAGCAACTAATTCTCTCAAAGGCGGGAAATTGTTATTAAAATTATTACATAGGTTATTACCTTGGTAATTACCTTGTCGAGGTTGTTGATTCCACCCTTGATTTTGTTGAGCATGTCAGCTTTCTTGTAGTGTAGGGCAACTGGCAGCTGAGTGCCTGTAATCTCCACATTCTTCACATGTCATGTGGGAATAATTGATGTGCATGACTTCCTTCTTCTCTATGTCGAGCTTCTTCATGATGAGGTCTAGCTTGGCAGTGACCATGTCAGCTTTCCTAAGATGATGGATCCCTCCTCCTTTCTTCCGAGGCTGAGTACGTTCTTCATTGCATGTTGAATTTTAGGCCATCTTCTCAACAAGTGCTTTAGTGTCTGAGAGCTTAAGTGACAGGAAAGCTCCCACAGATGCAACATCAATAGATTCACGGGTACTAGAGATGAGCCTGTGATAAAAAGTCTGCATTAACAACCACTCCTCTATCCCATGATGAGGACAGTCTTCAATGTAATTGTGGAATCTTTCCCATGCTTTAGTAAATGATTCATCATGTTGTTGCTGGAAACTTGAAATCTTCCCACACAAAGCATTAGCCTTGGCTATAGGAAAGAATTTTGCCAGGAAAGCAGTTGAGCAAAGGTCCCATGTATTGTGTTTGTCTTTGTTGGTGTAGAACCACTGCTTACCTTTCCCCAATAATGAGAACAGGAAATAGCATCATCCTTTGGTACTCCTCTGATTGTGAAGGTGTTGTAGATCTCTAGAAAGTGTTGTAACTGTGCACTTGCATCTTCACGAGCATTTTCATAGAATTGACTTGCTTGAACCATGGTGATGAGAGCACGCTTGAGCTCGAATCCATTCGCCCCAGTGTTGACTACGGGTCCAGTCCGAATGTTTCCTATTGTTGGGGTAGAGAACTCTCGCAGTGTGTTCTCAGCCATGTCTTCAAACACAGGTGATAGGCTTCCTCATAACTCTTCTGCTTGTTCTTCTATTTGTCCTTCAAATTCTTCTTCCAATGTTGGAGCTGGCTCCTCTGGAGAGCTAGCTTGAGCAACAGAGGGTGTTCTTGATGGTGATTCGAATTTATCCCTTGCTTCTACAAACTTCTTCTTCCAAACGAGTTTCTCTAGATCTTCAGTAAAGTTTCTTGGAAGAGCAAAACCATACATTCATCACCCTACATAAGATAACAAAATGATTACGACGAAGGGTGTACCTAATTGAGTAGAAATTGATTGGTAATATAACTTTATCCATATACATGCTATCAATATATCCTAAGTTTATTGTGTCTTCCCAAGCAACGACGCCAAAAATGCTTGTTGACATTTACTACCATCATCACTAAAAATAGAGGTAAACCCTACCTTAGCAACAACACCAGAAATGCATGGTATTTAGTTAACTTGACAAATAGCAACTAACCACTCCAACATTCCTACGCATGAAGTAGGTTGTCATCCCCAATTACGTTGCTAGGAATTTAATATAGATTCACATGTTCTACTGTAACTAGATGGAGAATAAAAGATATGAATATAATTATAAACTAAATGGGTTCTGCAAGATGACAAATAATTATACATTTGTAGCATTTTACCTAGGGAAGTATTCAGGTTGTCGATTTATATTTATACCACTCGGAAGGCGAAGTGTTAAACTATAATCTATTACATTGATAATAAACTATATAGGATGAATAAATGTTATTACCCAAGTCGTATAATATACTAGTAATAGGCAGAGGTCACAAGATAAATATAGATAAATAATAATAATAATAATAATAGCATAATCATCAAGTATAGTAATTAAAGATAATCATTAGAGCATCTACTAGTCATAATAATAGTTAGCCAATAGATAAACTAGGGAGTTGATCTAAGGTAATTCTATAACTACGCTAATGAATAACTCTAATTAGTGCAATTACATCTAGAAATCATCGTTAAGTCAACCATGTATCATAATTATATGTAAAGAGGCATCAACTAATAAGGGTTTTAAGACGCAACTGTCACCTCCTTCGCGACCGCGCCCATGCTTGCCCTAGGTACGGGGGAGGACTACAGAGGAACCAACACAACTATCACCTACGTAGACTACCACACGACCTGACACATCAGGGGGCACTTGCAGACAAACAAGATATCTAGACACCACGTCTACATATTGTCTATCATCTATCCAACGATCGATTAGGTAAACGCTATACGAGCACTTAAATGAATTCAATAAGATCAAACCAACAATCCTAGACATATAATTAAAGTAGACAATGACTATTGTAATTAACATATGAATCTATTAAGAATAACGTCTCCCTAATAAACAATTGAATACTATAAAGTAAGAAATAGATCCATTATCGAACTCTTGCACTCCAGACCGACACCAGGGGCTCCAGATCCTGATGAAGAACTAGATCTCCTCTACTTCTAATCTAACTAACTAGAACTATGAACTAGAAGGCTCTTGGTGAACTTGAAGGCACTTTATGCTTGATGGCTCGAGGCCTTGATGAATAATGAAGTGGCTCACTCTAGGGGGGTCTACCCATGTATTTATAGTCTGGTGGGATTCGCGTGCGCCGTGGGATCAAACTGACTTAACCCTACCCATGTATTTATAGTCTGGTGGGATTCGCATGTGCCACAGGATCAAACTGACTTAACCCAGGGCTAAGATGACTCCTCAAAGATGGTGGAGGAACCTTCCAGAAGAGGGTGCCGAAACCCTATAGGGGGCACCAGCCCTCGCTTCGGTGGGGCTGGCCGGCCCCACATGGCAGCCACCAGGACCCCTGTTGATCCTGGTGGCTTCTAGATCCTTCCTGAGTCTTCTTGTGACATTTCACGTGGCGGATACGTTTCGTGTTAGTTTTGCACTAGAGTCCCTCTTCTTTTAGCTTTCCTGAAATTCACCCTGAAAAATATAGAATATACAAAACTCGTGGAAATTGTTAGTTTATATTCTATACTTGTCGGTGTTTTCCCCTCGGGGGGTCACACCAACGAGTAAAACTTGTATGCGTGCTCCCTTTTCCAGATGGTGATGCAGAAAGACACAAGGATTTATCCTGGTTCGGGCAAGAGAAGGTTCTACGTCCAGCAGGGGGGAAGTGTTTGTATTATTCTGCACCTAAGTGCTTGTACAGGGGTGAATACAAGAGTGGTAAGAACTGAGGTGGAGTGAGGTTGCTCTACTACGTATGACTCGTATTGTGTCGCCTGTCTGTTGTCGCTCCCAGACCTCCCCTTTTATAGTTCCAAGGAGAGGTCTAGGGTACATGTATAGGCGATAGAGTAGGGATCGATAGAGGTATGGCGCGCTGACCTACTCGAGGCCTCCATACCGGCGTGGCCGCGAGAAGTCCCATCTTGGAGCCATGACGATGATTACGCGTGCCCCTGAATCCTGCTCCTGTACGCCGTCCTAGACTGACTTATGTGTTGCATGCTTGTACGTCACGGTAGCAGCTATGTCGGAGTGGTTGAAGTACTGTCATTTGATGCCCGACCCTTCCCCAGGAAGGAAACATGCCTACTCGAGGGTCAGGTGCCATATAATGCCTTACTAGCTAGAGCGCTAACCTTGGGCGTCTCGAGGGGGGTCTTGATTTGACATCCCGACCTATTCCCCGTGCCCTACCACGTTCTAGCTTATTTGGCGGGGAAGGCTACAAAAAGAACGACGGTACGGTTGCCTGTTCCCTATCACGCTTCCCGTGACTGGTGGGTTAGGTGAGAACATGCCAGGCGCATTAAATGCCCTGGTTCCCGTGAACGCGTCAGGCGGCGAGCGGCGTCCTTGCGCTTGAGGTCTCCTGATTCGTACGAGCCTGCTTCCGTATTCGACGGCAGCCGGCACTCGAGCCCTGGTTGATTCGTAGGATGCTCTTTTCGTGTTCGAGGCTATGGTCATCGAGGACCGTGCGTACGACTGGGTAGGGCGTCGAGTTGGAGGCCACGACTTGCATACGGATGTTCTCGATATGCGCGTCAGTTAAGGTACCCCTTACTGATATCCTTGACAGTAGTCCCAGAGCCTCCATTTGAGCGCTTGCGCTCGAGTGGAGGCTATATTTTATGGTCGGGCTTCCGTGGGGACGCACGAGCGACCCCACGGGGGTAGCCCCCGAGCCCTTGGAGGAGTTTTGGACTCCTTCGAGGGTTATGTTACCTGGTCTGTGGAAACGCTCTCGATGTCCAATGTGAGGATGGGCTGAAAACCAGGATTGGTTTGTTTTGCGTAGGGGTCGCGACGTCCTCCCGGTGGAGCGAGCGTCGTCTCCTCTAGACTGAGTTCCTAGCAAGTAATCCAAGTGAGAACCCGTGCCCCTTTTGAGGGGGTCGGCTGTATCCCGGAGGCATCCTCATAAAGCAGGGGGTCGATGCCTCCCTTCGGGGTTACCGATGTCATTCGATAGAGTCCGGCGGCTCGATGCCTCCCTTTGGGGCGATTCCTTTCGACCGTCCCAACCCTTCCTTGGACACCCCCAGCGAGTTCTCGAGGCGGGCCTCGATTTTCGACCACTCGCCGGGCATCCCTGACTCTGTTACTCGAGATCGGCTGTCGAACCCGTTCGGCAGGTTAGCCTGCGACCTCTCGAGATTTTAGTTATAATGTATGCGTACCTTGGTTTGCGAGGGAAGGAAGGGGCCGCGGCGGTTCGCCATTTCGCCCGTTGGGCGTGCCTTTTCAGGCGGGGGCCGTTGCGGCACTGTATTGGCGCGGAATTCATAGCGTCGCATCTGTGAGAGAGGTGAGGACCGTTAGACGGTGCATTTATTGGAGGAGTTACCGTGCTTATCGGATCTGTCTGTTGGTGGGCTGCCGCCTATAAATGCCCCGTGATCTCGTTGCCATCGCTCCTTCCGCCTTCTGCCTTTGTCCTTGCCTCAGCTTCCTCGCCATCTCTTACGTGCGCACCCTCGAGCGGTAGTGAGGTCGCCTTTCTCCCACCTGAAAAATGCCTATGAGACTCATCGCCGATGATGACTGACGCCCGTCGTCGATAACGGAGCGCCGGCTACTGGAGCTCGAGAGGGAGGGGCTCCTGCGCCCCCGCACTTCGTCATCGCGGCCGGAGTGGATCGCGCCGGCGGCGGACCACCGGGAGCCAAGGCCGCCCAAGGGCTACGTGGTCTCCTTCGCCAAGTTCCACTACCACGGCTTGGGTTCTCCTCTGAGCCGTTTCATGCGGGCGTTCTGCCACCACTACGGGGTGGAGCTCCAGCACTTCTCGCCGAACGCCGTCACCGCCGCGGCGGTCCTTGCTGCGGTTTGTGAGGGCTATCTGGGGATGATGCCCCACTGGGACCTGTGGCTCCATCTGTACCGGGGCGAGCTCTTCAATGCCCCCGCTGGAACCACAGGCGTGAGGAAACTTGTACAGGCCGGGTGCCTCAACCTAGTGCTAAAGACTGGCAAAACGGACAGGCCGCGCGAGTACATCCCGGTGGGATTGACATCGAACCATGCCGGATGTGACTCCCAGTGGTTCTACTTACGAAATGACGACGACCTCCTTCCTACCTACACTGGCCGTTTGATCTCGGAGCGCCCGGCCAACTGGACGTACGGCGTCGTCCAAGTCCACCAATCGCGGCTCGACCCCCTCCTCGGCGCCTTGAAGAAGCTACGCGAGGAAGGCCTAACTGCCGCTCTCGTCCTCCCGGCCGTCCATCATCGGAGGGTTCTCCCATTGATGTCTCGGCCATTGAGGATGGACGAGATGGGTCCCAGCGTTTCGTCCTGGGATCTCGAGGCTTGTCGGATGTCTAACCAGGCTCCGGCAGACGATGAGGTTGCGGCCCGAGTCAGGGCTACCGTTGCTGGCGACTTCCAGCCAGAGCATATCGACGGCATCCCTATGAGGCATGACAAGGGGTCGATTGACCTGGTAAGTTCCTCTCTCGCTTATGGTTTTGATTCCGGATTTTCTTTGATCCTTCTTAAAACTTGTCTCCACTCGCGTAGGGTTCAATCGATGTTCGGTCTTCGAGGCCTCCTGTAAAGGAGGACGAGGTCGACAGTGACAAGCGGCGAGAGTCCGCTAAAAAGCAGAAGTCCTCAATGGACTTAAAGAAGAAGAAGGAGAAGAAAAAGAATCTCGAGCGCCAAGCGCTAGAGACACGCCGATCGAAGTCCAAACAGAGGGGGAGCCTGAGGAAGAGTCCCTCGATGAGGACGATGGCGGCGATGATGGCGATGACAGCGACGACTCCGAGGGGATGGCGTCCCGTCTTGACAGGATCCTCGAGGGTCCGCCTCGGACCGACGTCTACGCCCCATGGACGGGAGCCCCAAAGGGGGGGCCAAGCAGATCTCTTGAGAGGCAATAGAGGGAGACATCCCCTCGCCGCTCCCATGCGGATACCCCTCCCGCGCCAGCGCAAGGTCAGATCATCCCGCGCCCCCAACCTCCCACTGCGTCAAAGTTGTTCGAGCCAGAAGTACTTCTCCCTGAGACTAGCTCGGGTGCGGACGAGGGTGGTGAGGGCCGAGATGCAGACTGAGGCCTGCGAGCCTGCTCTGGGTGCTAAGGCCCCTTCTACAGTACTTGTTAATCTGTCTTAAGTAATATTGTGTCTTTAAGTGGTTTGTGAGATCTGTGAATATTTGCCTGTCTTTCCGCTCAAGGTTCCTTCGTTTCCTTTTATGTCTGTGTATGTATTTCCCGTTTGGTATTTTGTTAAGGCGACCTCGATTGCCTCGAGGGTGAGGAAGCGAGTAGAGTTACCATAGCCTAGGGGCGTAGGAGTTCTCAGGCTCGTTATCCCTCGGCCATTAAGGGGCTCGAGGTGCCTCTACTACTCGACCGTGCGAGGTTTACTGATAGGAACAAAAGAATTACTTGGTTTTTTCGACGCTTGGGGGGGCACCCCCCTGCTAGCCCCCGAGGGGGTATCGACTATGATGGGTCATAGTTGGTACTCCCTAACGCTGAAATTTTGACCAACAAAAAAACTAAATTACTCGAGGGAAAGATCTTATTCATTCATGTGTTCATTCATAATGTCTTGGTACAAAATGTACATGGGAACAAAAGGTTTTGAAATTCTAGGGGTAGTATCGACGTAGCTGTTCGATGTTCCACGCGTTGGTGAAGATTGCCCCTTTTTCGTCCGCAAGCTTGTATGTCCCCGGCTTTAGGACTTCGGCCACCACGTATGGGCCCTCCAAAGGTGGAGTCAGCTTATGGCGTCCTTGGTTGCTTTGCCGCCGCCGTAGGACAAGGTCGCCCACGTTCAGATCTCTCTTGCGTACGTGCTTGTCGTGGTAGCGTCGGAGCTTCTGCTGGTATCTGGCGGAGTTGAGCAGGGCCATGTCTCGAGCTTCCTCGAGTTGGTCGACCGCATTCTCTCGAGTCTCCTTATTCAATTGCTCGTTGTATGCTTTGAGTCGAGGGGATCCATACTCGAGGTCCGTTGGGAGCACGACCTCAGAGCCAAAGACCTTGAAGAATGGGGTGAACTTTGTGGCCCTGCTCGGCATTGTCCTCAGGCTCCATAGGACCGACGAGAGCTCTTCGACCCATTTCTTGCCGAATTTCTTCAATCGGTTGTAGATTCTTGGTTTGAGCCCCTGCATAATCATCCTGTTGGCACACTTGTCCTAGCCGTTAGTTCGAGGGTGGGCTACTGCAGACCAGTTCACATGGATGTGACGCCGATCGCAGAAGTCCAAGAACTTTTTGCCAGTGAACTGAGTGCCGTTGTCGGTGATGATGACGTTGGGAATCCCAAACCGGTGGATGATGTCAGTGAAGAAAAGGACGGCATGCTCAGAGCGGATGTTTGTGATGGGTCGAGCCTCGATCCATTTGGAGAATTTGTCGATGGCTACCAGCAAATGTGTGTACCCCCCTGCTGCCTTCTATAGAGGCCCTACTAGGTCAAGTCCCCATACCGCGAACGGCCACATGATGGGGATCATCTGGAGAGCGTGGGCGGGCAGATGCGTCTGCTTGGCGTAAAATTGAAACCCATAGCACGAGCGCATGAGCTCGATGGCGTTAGCTACGTCCGTTGGCCAGTAGAAGCCTTGTCGGAAAGCGTTCCCTACGAGGGTCCGCGGGGCAGCATGGTGGCCACAAGCCCCCGAGTGTAGATCCTCGAGGAGCTTTTGGCCTTCCTCTATGGTGATGCAATGCTGCAAGATCCCTGTCGGGCTTCGTCAGTATATCTCATTGCCTTCGCCGTAGATTACATATGATTTGGCCCGTCGAGCGATACGGCGGGCCTCGGATCGATCTTCTAGTAGCTCGCAGCGAATTAGGCAGTCGAGGAATGGAGTGCGGCAGTCGAACGGTCGACGTGGTCGCTGTTCTACCTCCATCACCTCTGCCGCCACTAGCAGGGCCTCGATGGCGTCGGTTTGTTGGGGGGCAGTGATTTCGACGTCAGCCCCCGAGCCCAAGACGACAGATGGCTCGTGAAGATCTCTCAATAATGCATCGGGCGGGACCATGCCTCGAGTCGAGGCGATCTTGGCGAGTTCATCGGCTGCCTCGTTGTAGCGTCGGGAGATGTGGACGAGCTCGAGACCGTGGAACTTGTCCTCGAGTCGGCGTACCTCCTTGCAGTATGCCTCCATTTTCAGATTGTGGCAGTTGGAGGCCTTCATCACTTGGTCGATGACGAGTTGGGAGTCGCCTCGAACGTCGAGACGTCGAACCCCTAGCTTGATGGCGATCTTCAGACCGTTGACAAGGGCCTCGTACTCCGTGACGTTGTTGGATGCAGGAAAGTGTATTCTAATGACGTACCTCATATGAATGCTGAGGGGTGAGATGAATAGCAGACCCGCCCCAGCTCCCGTGATCATGAGAGACCCGTCGAAATACATCGTCCACAGCTCCGCCTGAACTTGAGCCGGGGGGAGCTGGGAGTCCGTCCATTCCGTGACGAAATCCACCAGAGCTTGAGACTTGATGGCTTTACGAGGTGCATAAGTGAGGGTCTCACTCATGAGCTCGATCGACCATTTGGCGATTCTTCCTGTGGCCTCCCGACTTTGGATGATCTCACCCAAGGGGAAGGATGAGACCACCGTGATAGGGTGGCCGAGGAAGTAATGTTGCAGCTTGCGTCGGGCGAGGATCACCGCGTAGATTAGCTTCTGGATCTGTGGGTACTGCGCTTTGTTCTCCGAGAGTACCTCGCTGACGAAATAGACCGGCCTCTGGACTGGCAGCGCATGCCCCTCTTCCTATCTCTCGACCACCACTGCCGCACTGACAACCTGGGTCGTCGAGGCAACGTATAGAAGCAGAGGTTCTGCGGGTTGAGGCGGGACCAGGATCGGGGCGGAGGTCAGCGTCTTTTTTAAGTTATCGAGGGCTTCCTCGGCTTCGGGGGTCTAAGAGAAACACTCGGCTTTCTTTAAGAGCCGATACAGGGGCAACGCCTTTTCTCCCAACATCGAGATGAAACGACTCAATGCCGCCAAACATCCAGTGACTTTCTGCACTCCCTTGACGTCTCGGATCAGCCCCATCCTTGTGATGGACGAGACTTTCTCGAGGTTGGCCTCGATGCCGCGTTGGGAAACTATGTAACCCAGGAGCATGCCTCGAGGCACGCCAAAGACGCACTTCTCGGGGTTGAGCTTGATCTTGTTGGCACGTAAGCA
>Ga0182004_10001950_pt1 | contig 15722 bp, 10 predicted proteins | sample Sormic07211540_1_FD_120479 | JGI IMG/M metagenome (GOLD analysis project Ga0182004, IMG submission 120479) | Endophyte microbial communities from Sorghum bicolor roots, Mead, Nebraska, USA - 072115-40_1 MetaG | ecosystem: Host-associated > Plants > Roots > Unclassified | place: USA: Nebraska...
ACCTCGGCAAAACATCGCCGAGCACTTTCTTCCACTACTCCTTTACTTTCTAGCATTTACTTTGTGTTTTTACATTCCTAGAATTGCCATGCTAGAATAGGATTGGAACTAGGTTGCAAAACTCTTTATCCGGTAGCTCTCTAGTCACACTAGGCACAAAGGGGGTTGAATTGGAGCTTATAGGTTGCTTAGAGAAGCCTAATTCACCCCCCTCTTGGGCATCTTGATCCTTTCACTAGGGTATACACGGTTGTGATTATATATACCTGTCATGTTAGAACAAGTTTTTATATAAATAACTATAATGATAGGGTTTCATATTTATTTCTTTGACAAACTTGTCACGCACAAAAATGTTTTGATTATGTTACGTGCATGTTTTTTTCTTGTCAATGGTTCAGCTTTGTTCAAATTAAGAAATGTTTAAAAGGAAGTCACCATATATGCCAAGGCCGAATAATAAAAATAATGCTAATCAAGTTAGTGTATCATATCCAAAGTTGCAAAATAAAAATATTTACCATATCTAGTAGATCAGCATGCAATAGTTAGATCTAGAAAATATTTTTATATCTAAAACTTCCCTTATTTATTCTATTTTATTAAATTTAAAATTAAATAAGTATATATTTCACATAATACCTCTCAAGAAGTAATATGATATTAACCATCCGATCAATTTAAATGAACGGCCCACAGTTACTTGGGGGTACCACAACAAAGCCCTTGAGTAGAACCTGCTTAAGTCGTCAGAAAAACTGTATTAATGGGTGTGATCCACTTTTTTTTCTCGAACATGCAGGAGAGTTGCGCATCATTTCACTAAAGACAGATAAAAACGGTCCAAGTTCATTCCGAATTCCACGGTTACGTGTGCATCTAGTTTAAAGGATTACAGCCAGTACTCGCCCTACTGCTAGGTGCTGCCCATCGTCGAGGTGCTGCCCATGCACGTCTATTGATTGGTGTGATCTATCTGAATGGTGTAACCTGGATGCTATCGTCTTTGCTAATGTTAAGACAGGGGCAATACATTCAAATTCTAAAAAAAAAGATAGACAAGAAGACTGATCTAAAAAAACATAGACAAAAAAATATTGATGCAACATCTGGTGATCCAAAGTTTACACCAAAAACTTCAAAGATCATTGTTACACCGATTGCACATCTGAACAACGCAAAAGTTAGGGCCAATATTATTAGAGAATAATGGAGCATCATCAGCCTGTGCAAGTGCACATAGCTAGTATGTATTACAAAGTTTTTACACTTATCTCATATTTATTACTTACTGCAAATGGGCTATTTATTACATAATTATGGGCCGATATAGTACATGAAGCTTAGGAGTTTTAAACCCGAGGCCTGCAATATAATTGTTCCCTGATTTTGACAAACAAGTGAATCCTAAATGTACAGTACATGGTTATGAACGGCTCAACGCATTTGACATGGAGAAAAATGGCTTGAATGTCAGAATTAGCCCTATTACTGCAACCATGCTTATCACTAGAAATAGGATCTGGTCACCTGCATTTTGCATAAGTCAAACAAGAATATGCACTCAGTAATTTGTTGTGTTTTAGCTACCTGCCACCATATTGATAAGGTTGCATATGTGTTGTTTATTTGTATACCTGGTAAGAACAACCCAGTCACATGCTTTTGAGTCCATGAAAACCTGTAAAATAGCAAGAAAATAAGTTTGAGCAATCGAAAAAAAAAAATAAAAAATACTCAATTTTTTTAGACAATAAAAAGTAGTAGTTACAAAATTCCTGCTCCTGCTGGAGCCACTGCTTTGAAAAATGACATCAGAGTCACGGAGATGCCATTTGCAGCACCTCTTTGTTTCTGTGTCTGCAGTTGTTCCATAGGATAAGTCAGAATCTAGAAAAACATGAGAACTTATTACAAAAAATGAGCCTAATAACGGATAGACTCAATACTTACCACTGCTGTGTTTTGTAGAATGTTGCATGCAGTAGTAATTGTAGCCTGTTTGTTGAAATACATATCAAAATTTAAAATTTAAAAATGTAAAATGATTAAATTTATTTTCTCTAAGATTGTTGTCTTAGATTTTTCTGTGAATGAGAAAAGAAGTTGACCCACTGAGAATATATTCTTCAAAATTGAAGCTATGCTGATTAGTACTTTGAGCTCTGACCCTTTTAAGTTGTCCATGAAGGGATACGTTGTGAGGAGAAGTATGGACAAGATCTACAAATCAAACAGCAGGTTCAACATGGTACTTGAAAAGATAAATGAAATTAAACAAGCATTTAAACAAAATAGGGATTTGAGTCAATACACCGCTTTTAGAATTTGTCATACACACCTCAAATTTTATAGAAAGGATTCGTCATTCACACCTCATTATTTTTATAAAAAGAAATCAAATACTACTCCACCACCTAATATTCAAATCTATATATAACCTTCACTTTGATTTATTTTACTAGATTGATGCATATTTGTTTCCTCGCTTAACATTAGGCTACATTGTTTCAGATCCTTGATTTTCTTTTTACATTTAGAATATTGAAGAAAATCTCACAAAGTTGTATTTCCCACATACCGCAGCAGGACGTAATGGCCTGATTGGTCCAAAATATTTGGCAATGAAAGGATAAACAACAAATTGATATACCAGAAGACCAATACCTACAAGGATCAAATGAAGTTGTTGTAAGATAAATAATTTGATTGTAACACTACCAGAAGTATTAAAGGCATATGTTATTTGCATGTTACTCTAATTCATTTTGCAGGTCGTTATTTCTCTTTTTTTGCAAGGAAATTCTCTTATTATAGGCAATAATTATTTGCATAAAAGTTTGGAAAAAAAATACTATATACCTGAGATGGCTAGTACAATACCCACATCTTGGGTTGTCAAACTTAGGCCCTTAAATTTCCTTTTGCTCACAGCCCAGAGTGAAAATGACTGAAGATAATGGTAAGAGAACATATTAGGATTGGCCACATGCAGCTTAATTAGCATCAATCTCAAGGGCCACAATGATATTATTGGCATCCTCGCATATTGTACTGCTACTACAGAAGTTACTCTCATGATCGTATAAGAAAAAAATCACCTCAAGGTAAGCTACATCATGGAGAGAAAACACACAGTAGATGATTACTGATGACATAAATTGCCAGTTCTTTAGCAGGTTCTTCAAAGATGTGTCACTAGATATTTTAGCTTTTCTATCTTCTATGTTTGAGAGACCAACTTGTGCTTCCACTTCCTCAGAAATTTGTGCCTCCTCTTCATCAGCACCTCCTACCTTTCCATCATTGTGAAAGTGTAGTGTTTCCTGAGAAAATCAGATAAATACTAAGCATCTTTCTAAAGATCTTATGACATTTTAAGAAGAATGTTTTTTCTATGTGTGTGGACGTATTCGAAATTTGTGCTAAATGGTAGTGTAACAATATTGATAATTTTATGTATTTTGAAGGGACTTAATAGGTTGTATTTTTGAAGGAAAGAATCATAAAGGACAAGATGTTTCATACAGGAAGCCAAATGCATGCGATGCACGATCCCATTGCTAGTATCGATATGGTAAAATTTGGGAGGAAGTATGGAAACCTGAAGGTAGAAGCAAATTCCAAAGGTTTATCATATGCATAAAACGATAAAAAATCATATAACAAAAATAATATGAGTAGTAGTTCACCTCCCAAATATGGATTCTTTGGAGAAAATATGTGGGTACTTTTCTGCAGGCTAATACATGATAAAGGATAGACGATGTTAGTCATATATTTTTGCATCGATTAGTTTATTGTACTATTAAAGTGTAGTTATTATTTTCACCTGTGCAAGAAACCCTCCAATAGCTGGTCCAACAACAAAAGCTATCGCTCGTGATGATGTAACCTATTAGGACATCATGTTATACTTAAATTAGATACAAGTAAATATGAACATTACAATCTAAAGATTTATTGAATAAGCTGAAGGTTCAAAATGCAAAAGCTATAATTAAGGATTGCTCTTACAAGAGACATTCCTAGAGCTTGGTGCTCTTTCCTGCAGACTTCTGTAGCATAGGCCTGGAAAATACATATGTATCCATGAACATCTAATGCCTACTGTCAGTTTCTAATCAGGGAAAGCAAAGACAATAAGCTACCTTGATTGGTCCCAATATACCACAAAACGTCCCAAGCAATCCCCTAGTTACAATTACCATCCAGTATCTTGTGCTAAGACCAAATAATGTGTTGAAAACAATCCTGAAAAGTCAAAACTTGGTTTACTCCCATCTGATGATGGCATACTAACTAGTGAGTAAGTTCCCACAATGTGGCTGATTATTTCCTACACTGAGAGGATGCTAATCACGATGCAGGGCTTCCTTCCATACTTGTCAGCAAATATGCCCCAAGGCACAGAACTAAAGGTTCTACCTGAGAAATAAGATGCCCCTAAAAGAGAATTGTAATCAGCTTGACTGTAGAATTGTGACAATAAGTCAATAACTATGGTCTCCTTATTTAAGGAAAATGCACATGCGATCTGATTGAGATTAAGAGGATAAACATATACAAGACAAGATACGAAACCTTGAGGAGACATTACTCACCAACAAATCCAGCATAGAACCCGATGTCTTCCTCCCGCTTTGCAATATTCATGTCCCTGATCTGTTGTATTACAACAATAGTATAGTCATTAATCAATATTTTTCTTTATGCAATCAACTCCCTGCTCTGAAGCATACACATACCATGAAGTATTGATAAGGGAACAATGATTGGATCGGCAGAGCTGGGATCGACACAAATGAGATGTTATACATCAACAAATAGAACAAATATGATATGATTGGTTTGGAAATAGAAAAATGATTCACATTTACATAAGATGAATAGAGTGCATAATATCATTGTAAATATGTCTCTTTGACAACTATAGTGCTAACCTCTCTACATGTTATAGATAGTGGTGATCTCAAAGATGTTTAACGAGATGAAAAGACCAGTCCCTATCAATTCTGTAGTATACAACTTATTTTTCTATACCAATACCGTGATGTAAAATTTTCCAAGAAAAAAGGACACAAATATTGAGACATACAAAAATATATGTACTCCAAACGACTACCATTTTCCTCAGGTTCTGGAACATGTGTTGATAGAGGATATCAAGCATTCAAAAGTAAGGGCTGCATGTCATTTTGTACTACTCCTATTTGTACAACATGCTTGCACTAGTGCAGCTAATTTTTTCTTGTAACTTTTGTATTGCAATATCTATAAGAATGGCTGACAAGACCAAGTAATGGACTGGACTTGAAAACACCCATCAACATTTGATTGAACAATTTAAGCACAACTAATGGTGCAACAAACATAATAGATAGCAAGCCTATTCTTGGAGTCTTAGGCCACTGAACCACATATTCTGCTTTGACCACACTCTGGCATGCCGCAATCCTCTGTCTCCATGGTCACCATGCTTGGCTACTAGAGATTGGCCTAAGTCAACAATATTGAGCAAAGGCCATATCCATACCTATCCATAGCCTAGTAGCCTATTATGCACCCGGTGAGATATAATGACATTATGACTTGTTGTCATACTAAATATGTCAAAAAGCCATAGATTCTTGTAGTGATGCCAGCGCTTCTTCCTCTCACAAAGAGCAGTAGATAGAACCGGATATGTACCTATATGTCCATGTCATATGCATGCATTTGATCTAGCTATATATAGATAAGATAATGGAACAGAACCGGACACAGATAATGATAATAATGGCACAGAGGCACCCTGTGTTATACTCAGAAGATCTCTTCTTCCATGCAGGATCACACCACTTTCTATAGTTTTGAGTGTTAATATTTTTACCACTGTTTTTCTTGTTAGCCTATAGTTATAGTATAATAAGTATGAGATCAAGAAAATTGTTTTTTAATAAAGACACATCTACAATATATGGTTTTAGTGTTTCAAAACTAAATGTTTTGAAATCTATGAACCATCAAATTAAGTTCCAAAATTTTGACAAGATTTTTCGTTCATTGCTTGTGGGAGGAGTAGCACCACATGGAAATGCATCCATTCCGCGCCATGCCTAGAACACGTACAACATACTATTTTCCAATTGCCAAGAACCAAGAGAAACATAAAGCGGGTGCCAGATATTTACTGGAGGTGAGGCCGATGATCCAGATGTAGAAGAAGTTGAGGTAGGGGATGCCTGTTCTGATCTGATTCGCCTCTTCCAGCTGACACCCGGGGCACCCCTTGTGGTAGTGCTTCTTTGTCTCCTCAGTTGTAAGAGGCTCATTATCGCCCGTGTTGTGAGGAGGAGGTGGTGGAGTTGGACGTGGCAACTCTTGAACCTCGCCACTATGAGACTCCATTTAGTGAACCTCGCTGCATGAGTGATGCAACACAACTCCACTTAGGGCTTGTTTGGCACAACTCAACTTCACTAGTAAAACTGTTTTTTTAGAAAATAGCTTCATGAATGACTTTCTAGATGAAGTTGAGCTGTTTTGGGAAAAGTGTTTGGCAAAATAGCTTCACCAACTACTTCATGCATAGTTGAGAGAGAGAAATGAGAGAGAGAGCTGCAATAAGCTACTTTTTTCAGCTTCATCTCAACTTATGTCTTTGTGAGAGGAGGAGAAAAACAGCTTCACCCATGAAGCTGTTTTGGAAATAAGTATTTGGCAAAAAAAAAACAGCTCACAACAGCTCATGAAGCTGTTGTGAGCTGTACCAAACAGGCCCTATATATATACTGCATGTTGGCAATAGGAAGTAGCACAAAGATGCTCCAAAAATCAAAGCAAACAGAACCCATCCGAAATCCAACACTTGCAGACTTTGCACCTGAGTGCATCGAACTTTAACAAATTAACGAAAGAAAAACAAATAACAGGAACAAGAACATCACACCAGCCCTCGGAAGAGAGAGGCAGCAAAAACCTTCCACCACAGATTTGGACCGAAGAGAAGAGAGGATCACGTGCGGGTGCGGGTGCAGATTCTGCTGAACTAAACAGAATGGAACGGCCGGTCTCCGGAGGACTCCCAGTCGCCAGCAGCCCACTACGTACCAAATTGCTGATATACACGCTTGGTGGAGTGCTAGGCTGGGCCTTGACGAAGACTACTCCATATTCATCGATCTATTGTATATATATATAGTACATGCTCATGGGCCAATTATATTGCTGCCATATTGACTACAGACAAGCAAGATGTTTGAATCTCACTAACATTTGGCTCCCCCGGTGACATAGGTGCCTACGTATGCCAGTTCATATTTTATGCTTGTGCATTGTGCTGGCGAATGAATTCTCTGGCGTGGCCACCAAATTTGGCCAGCTAACTCGATCTTGGGCAGGGCTCCCACCGCAGAATTATAAGACCCGTGTAGTAGCCTTGTTTTTTCAGCCTAATCACCAAGGAGAGTGGCTGATGATGTTGAATGTACGTACGTACGCTTCCAACCTATGTTTGAGTAAAAACATGAGAGAATGGTGCGTATAGTATCTGCTCATTTTTTTATTGAGGGATTCGATTCATTTTGTACACCACCACTTCTAGAAAACCTCAAATAATATCATTATTAAACCAAGACGACTAATATCAAATATATAATCTAAGAGAGAAGATTAAACTGAACACGGTCATATATTATCATATAGAGGTCCTTTCAAATATTGTGCTGGAGCAACTACTCATTATTATATTGACTGGTAAAATTAAAGAACTCAATAATCTCCTTACATTATTTTCTGTTGAGTCGTTTCATCTATTCTTAGCTTGCTTCTGTATGTCGAAATATCATGTCCAACGAGTCGGACTTTGTTGCACGAACTTTTCAGTCACGAAACCATTCTTTTGTGAATCATATTGTAGCTCCCTTTGTATATGCATTTAGGTGATTGACAAGTTGGTACCCATTCGATCAAACGCGTGCAAACGTTGTTGTAACTCTCCTTTCTTCTTAATGAAAACATGCTAACACACGATCACCCCAAAAAAAAACTTAGACTTTGTTGCTTCCAAACAATAGCAGCAAACGCCATGTTCTTGGAAGCCTGCAATCCAACAAGAGGACAAAGTACATATTCTGCCGATATGCATGAAAACGTTTGTTTGTCCGAAAGATCATGTCCAGCTCGTTCTTTTATACTTCCAGTCAACCGCAGCAACATGCCATGTTCATGGAAGCTAGCTTTTAGTCTAGCAAAGACGACAAGGCACAAATTCTCCTAAGGGTACCACTACTGGAGACACGTCTTTTGCCGAGTGTCGGCGCTCGGCAAAGGTTAGCACTCGAGCAAAATGCTTTTTGCTCAGTGTCAAACACTAGGCAAACGAGACACTTGGTAAAGATAATTCTTTGTCGAGTGCCAGGCTCTCGGCGAAATATGGCACTCAGCAAAGAGGACAACCGGCTAATGGCCGTCATCTGCTTTCCTCTTTGTCGAGTGTCGGATTTTGGCACTGACAAAGAATTTGCATTTTTTCTCTAATTTTTTCTGCAACCATCATATAGTATCTTGAAGTACATATTCAAATATGGCACTTTTCTCTAATAATCAAGTGTTAAAATCCGGCAAATGAATAAGTATGAACATGCAGCACACCGCAAGTTACAAAGCTTGAGGAACTTATTAGCTTAATGCACTTTTTTTTAGTTCAGTTTGGCCCTCATGGCTTTTCATTAACAAACGTAGACTCGACGAAATCGCGAGCCACAAGATTGTTTACAAATTCTGGGAGGGGATCATCCCATACTAAGGATTAACCCGGGTCCTAACTTAAAGCTATCTTAGCAATCTCGTGCGCAGACGAGTTACAAGAACGTGGAGATAATAAAATTTTATTACAATTAAAATGATCAAACAATAGCTCACAGATACTACGGAAAAGGACACCATTTGGACTTAATGCACTTTTTCGATATAGTGTAATAGTTGTGTTGCAAAAGATTCATATTGCAAAGATCGTCGACAAGAGTTGTCTCACCGGTACGGTTGTGGATCTCGAGTCACGCCATGTAAGGACGTACGTCCATGTACTTCGCCAGGTAGGTTCACAGTCTGAGCTCAAGATCCAGATGAGATGCCGGCGCTGGCGCCACCTCGCCGCCCTCTGTCGAGGAGGGAGAGGGATGCCCGCCGCCCTCCGTCGAGGAGGGAGAGGGACGATGCTGCTGGAGGCGAAGACGAGTAACGGAGGGAGAGGGACGCTGCTGGAGACGGGTAAGAAGCTGCTGCGTCGACGTCTGCTGCTGCTGCAGCTGCATTTTGATATAGTGGTCGAACTCGCGTAAATCCTTTGCCTTCGCATCCTCGTCGGCCCCGGTGCGCACCCTACCGCTGCGGGGCCCGGAGTTCGCGGCCGACGATTGTCGCGGCTGCTGATCCTCAGAAAACGCGCCGGCGACCGCCGTGGTGCCTGCAGCCGCCGCCGCCGCCGCCCTGACGGACTCCACCGCGGCCTCGTTGGACTGGCCTCGGATCGCCGCGCCGCCAGCTGCTAGTTGTTCCTCATCCATGCCTCCGTTCCCTCGATGGACGCCGCCGCCATGCCCTCGTGGGGAAACTGGGAGGGGGCGATTACAGGTAGGCCTGCAGAGGTTTCTCGGATCGGCCCCACCTGTGAACACGAGCCGATGGGCCGAAGCGGGTTCGGCTCCAATATAGGTCATGAGCACGGGTGAAAGTGCTCCGGTAATTTTTTTTTTTTGAATTCGAATTTTGAGAATGCAAAGAATTTATACCATAGCAAAAGTGTCTGTGTGTTACAACGAGACCGATTACTTATTGCATAGTTTCAATCCTGAATGCACGCTCTGCACAGTTTGGACTCTGTCCGTTCCCCGCCTCCTCCAATTTTTACCTATTTTTTCCAGAGCAAGTACCATCCATAATTTCATCTAATTTTTACCATTGCGGTTTTCCCCGGTTTCTCTGACCCGTTTCTTTTTTTCTCCGGTCCACAACGTTTTTTTTACCTGGTCCACATTTCTACATGTTTCTTAAGTGTTGTATGAAAAGCGAGGAATAACATTATCTTTCAACATGAACCAGATGAATGCCCGTGCGTTGGAACATAACATATATTAATGATACTCCTTTTGATAGTCTCATATATGTACACTGCATATATTCACTCAAGTAAATGTGTACAAATACTCTTATGCATGCCTCAAAAAAAAGTATCATTTTTTTTAACCTACCTCAAAAATATTTTTTATCATTTGACATTAAACAAAACATTTTTCTCATAATAATGAAATGGATGGGACTACGATTGACTTCATGGCATAATAATCAAGAACTTTTAAAGTAAGCAAAAGCAACCAAAAAAACCAACCAGCTACCTCGCATTGTCAACAATCCCAAAATTTGGGCATCAAATTCAGATGCTCGAACCAAAGAAGGGTTCTAAAACTTGAACATACTAAGCTCAATTGTCAACACCAATTTTTTTTTTAAAAAAAAAATCAACAGCATGTTAACTGAACCAAGCATCCAAGAACTCTCCATTCAACAAGGAATTCCATCCAACACTTTGCGCGCATCTGGAAACTGACAAAGAGACACAAAGAGCACTTTGCATGAGAAGACACGGCATACTGAGTTACTGGCCCGCATGTCCCTTGTGTGGCCAGCTCCTCCTCCATGTGGTACAGTAAGTTGAGCTCCATGTGAACTTGTCTATGGCGACCCATGATATAATCCTGGAACTTCGGAAAAAATAGAGTGAAAAGGTTATTGGAAAACAATCCATTCAGATGAAGGTTATATGGCTGAAAACTTGAGGGCTAACCCACGAAAATAACAAATTGTTTTGGATATTAATACACTCACTTATAAGCAAGAAGCAACCAAACATTAAACTCATGTTTTTCAAACCTCAATTCACCGGTTCATCATATTAAAAAAATGGACTAAAAATCATTTGAATTATTAGCAGGAAAGCAAACAAATACAGCGAATGAGAGTGAACTCAAATCGCTGTAGGAGAGAGGCAAGAGCCTAAGAACACTAATAGATTTAGCACTCCTTAGAAGGATTTTAGGCCTTGTTTAGTTCAACCAAAAAACCAAAAACTTTTCAAGATTCCCCATCACATCAAATCTTGCGGCACATGCATAATATTAAATATAGATGAAAACAAAAACTAATTGCACAGTTTGCTTGTAAATCGCGAGATGAATCTTTTGAGTTTAGTTAATCCATGATTGGACAGTATTTGCCAAATAAAAACAAAGTGCTACAGTACCCGAAGTCAAATTTTTTGGGAACTAAACAAGGCCTTAATGAACAGCGACATGTTCTGCACGGGCTGCATGCATGGAAGTCAAAATAATAATGAACGTGGCAATTTGATTGAGTTGTGTTTTTTTTATGGGGGACTGAATTGTGTTTGGTCAAGTTGATTCTTCACATTTATCATGTATATATGATTGTTGTACATATGTTACCAGTCTCCAGATTTAACAGATGAAGTGAAAAATCTATGCACAAACCTGTGCAATAGAAGCAGACCCAACAGGCTCAACAAGTTCTTTCCGAACTGTATCTCCACAACAAATGGCGTGGCCAGTGTCTATTGCACGACATTCAAGGCTTTTTCACCCAAGCCATCAGCACCAAGTCAAGTATTCCTAAAATTTGAGCAGCCAGTTCAAAATTCACCAATACAATATCACATAGCAATCAAAACATAACATGATGATATAAAAGAAGCACAAGTGCAATCACAGTTTTGGGGACAATTGATCGAGGCTGGGGAAAATCAGAGAGGTGGGGAAAAATAGGACAAACTGAAGCACACAAACCTATCCGGCTTAAAGCAAAGGGAGTACATCTTCTGGGCACCGAGCTCGTGTTTCTGCTCTCACATGGCCTCCCACTCTTCATCCTTTACGAACCCCTCACGCAACTGGTGCAAAAAATTTCTGATTCAGATAAAGAGAAAAGAAAAGCGATGAAATTCCATATATCAAGGAAATACTACAATGAGATGGCATGAAAATATTCAAGTACCAAACTAAGCGTATACTATTTCTGCATGGTGGCTCTGGCCAGCGCTGCGATGTTGTTGGCTAGCTCGGCAGCATGCACTTGCCTGTGGAAAAGAGGTGAGGCAGGGGATGCGTTGGTGAATGGTCGGGCAGCCACATAGATCTATCAGTTTTAGTTTGTCAACTGAGCTACAAGAAAAATAAGGAAACCTTCAGCACTAAAGGCAAATCGCCTATGCCTTGCAGAAGAACAAAGTGCACTGTTACTGAAACAGGCAAAACACCTTGTGCCCCTTTGCACATAATTAGAAGGCTGCTGCAGTGAACACTGGCCGGCCAAGGTCAGTGCTGATCAGGTTGGAACTTGCAAACTTGTGGATAGTTTCAATTAATCTCATAGTGCCATCGTCTACAATTCATGGTTTCAAGAAAAAAATTCACAATCAATAAGCCCTCAAATATTGATGCAAGTGCAATTCGACTGCCATGAGAGAAGACTTACATCGATAATCCCTTGTGAACAAAAGGCATCAACCTGACACAACCAAACTGGATGCCCAATTCACACACATGTAAAGTCATCCTACACGAGCAAATTTCACTTTAATAATCAAGGGTAGGAATTTGACGCATCGATCAGCAAAACAGGGATGGTAAGCATACACGGGCAATTCATCGAACAGTTGACCAGCATTAGATGATCTGATGTACGCCTTCTCAGAAATCCCGCTCATGTGCACAGCCTCCGCACGTTCAAATATCACCAGGAACTTCAGCGACCAAAAAAACGAAATGACAAGGGTCAGGGTCACAACAGGACCTAGAAGATTCGCTACACGGGCAATTCATCGAACAGTTGACCAGCAAACCCAGACTCACCTGGACGCAGCGATCTCCAGGCAGATGATGGCCTTGTAGACCTCGCCCTGCAAAAGCACACAGGTCATAGGCACTTCCGCGTGGCGGAAGACGGACGGGAACTCGGGAGAGGGTGGGCAGTCCGGGCCCGCTTACCATGCCGAGGACAGAAGAGTCGAAGTTGACGTCGTAGAGGCGACGAAGCTCGCCGGCCTTGTGGATGACGGTGCGCCGGTGCGGGACCCCGAGACGCCGAGGCGCGTGGTGATCGCCGGGATGCCCATCGCCGCCGGCGCGTCGTAGGGACGGGGATCGGTGCTAGGAGTGGGGCGGGGAGCGGAGGTGGATTTTTAAAAAAAAACAGAGGATGGCCCGGCCGTTGCTGGATTATTTCACGGCTTCACGCGCCCTCGCACCGCCACGCAGCATCGATACAAATCCAACGGCCGCGCTGCCTTCGGACCCAAGTCAAATACCCCGCCCGGCGCCCGCCCGCCCGCTCTGCCAAAAGCCCCGACGGACCACCGCCCTCGGCTCTTCGCTCCTCGTCTTCCTCTCTCCCGGCTTCGCCCAGCGCCGCGCACGCGTCCGTGCTCAACCCTCTCCTCCCTCGTCTCACCCCAGCGGAAGGCCGCATCCTCCTCCTCTCGGTCGGGTCTCCCTCGCAGACTCATGGAGGATGATAGCGGTGCCCACGCGCCGCCCATCGACGACGACGACGACGCCCTCCAGCAGGCAGACGCCGGGATCGACGATGGCGTGGAGGAGGAGGAGGAGGAGGAGGGTATGGAGGGTGATCAGGGCCAGGTCATGGAGGGTGATCAGGGCCAGGGCATCGAGGCGGACGACGCCGGGCTCGAGGAGGCCATGGAGGGCGAGCACGGCGCCCTCATCCAGCAGGACATGGAGGAGGATGGCGAGAACGGCGCCCTGCAGGACATGGAGGGTGACCACGGCCAGGGCATGGAGGTGGTTGACGCCGGGCTCGAGGAGGCCATGGAGGATGAGGACGGCGCCCTTCAACAGGCCATGGTGGAGGGTGACGACGCCGTGGTCGAGGAAGAACAGGCCGTGGACGACGACGCCATCGACCTCGATCAATTTATGCAGAACATGGGCGGTGGCGTGGCCCTGCTACCGCAGAATCACGTCCTCCCCTTGAGCATCCCCGAGTACGAGGCGTCTCCCGGCCATCTGCTGCTGCAGTGGAACGAGTTCCAGCGGAGCGGTCCGCTGGAGACCATCGTTCTTCTTCTTGCCGATCGGGACGAGGAGGATGGACACGGCGATGGTCCGCCTGAAACCGTCGGTCCGCTGTTCAGGGATGGTGACTACCGCAGCATCGACACCATCCTCCCTGAGGAGACTACAGAGCTGATCCGCGAGGCCTTCAACGCCAGGACGCACGCGACCATCGAGGCGGTGCTGTTGGACGGGCCGAGGATCCAGTTGGACTTCCTGAGGAAGATTTGTGTTGAGGTTGATGAGGAGGGGACCCCGTTGAGGACCATCGCCATGTATTGGGTATATAGATTTTCATGCAGCCCGCATTAAGGCGGCCCGGCACGGCTTTTAGGCTCGGCCCAAGCACGGCACCGCCCGTAGGCAACCAGGCCTGGGCTGGCACGGCATGTCGGCACAGGTCGTGCCTGGGCCGCCTATCGAGCCCGCACGCGGGCACGGCCCAGCACGGCCTTTTTAATGAGGCACGGAGGCGACCCGAGCAGGCGCAGCCCACGCCCACCCAGCCTGGCGTATATAACCGAGCCGGGCGCGCTGCGGACGGTGCCCTAACCCTAATCCCCACCCCACCCGCAGCGCAGCCGCAGCCGCCGCTCCCTCGCCATTCCCCACTCAGCACTCACCTCGCCTCGCCTCGCTCCCTCGTTTGAGCTGACACCGTCGACCTCGACTCCGGTGACCTCCATAGGCCACAGCCGCAGGACCGCTGCCGCCTTGACGCTCACGATTGGCTGTGCTGGACGCCGGCACGGCGGCACGTTGCCGTCTTCTTCCACGACTCCGGTGACCGCACGTCACCTTCCTGAGCTTTCTCTTTGCAGTTTGCCTCTACATCCTCCCTCTCCAGCTCTCCTTCCCATCTCCCCTATCTAGATCCTAGTGATATGTGAGTTTGTTCTCTGTTGACCGTCCTAGTCTGTCCTCTGCCACTACTCACCGTCGTTGACAGTGTATCATTGTCTTCTCTCTCTCTGGCCTCTGTTACGACATCCTATCCGGCACCGAGCTCCGGTTGCGTAGGTACACTGAAACCCTAACCCTAATCGCCTAACCCTAACTTTTCGTTTCTTCTTTTTTGTGTTTTCTAATCTTTGTGTTTTCTTTGCAGGTTGCGTAGGTACATTGAAACCCTAACCCTAATCGCCTAACCCTAACTTTTCGTTTCTTCTTTTTTGTGTTTTCTAATCTTTGTGTTTTCTTTGCAGGTCGGTAGCCGATGCTGCGTCCTCTAGCTGCGATCTAGAGCGAGCAAGGCGGCCACCCGCACCGTCGAGGTATGGGGCTGGAGGGATGGCTGAAGATGATGGCATGCTGCCTCCTAGCCTTGCCCCAGAGGGTGAGAACGACGACGACATTGCTGACGGTGCTACTGCTTTATTTGGCATCGATCTTGGGGATGGGGACGGCTCTGGTGCCCCTATCCACATCGATCTGGAGGGCGATGGTAGCGGAGGAGTGGGAGTACTGACAGCGACGGTAGACTCTGCTCCTTCTGTTGCTGGTAAACCTAAAGGTTCTGGTAAGCGCAAATCTCCTGTCTGGGCTGATTTTGATGAGATACAAGAGGAGATAGATGGTAAACCTACTGTTGTTAAG
>Ga0182004_10001951_pt1 | contig 15717 bp, 16 predicted proteins | sample Sormic07211540_1_FD_120479 | JGI IMG/M metagenome (GOLD analysis project Ga0182004, IMG submission 120479) | Endophyte microbial communities from Sorghum bicolor roots, Mead, Nebraska, USA - 072115-40_1 MetaG | ecosystem: Host-associated > Plants > Roots > Unclassified | place: USA: Nebraska...
AAAATATGGATGGATTAGATGGAGATACTATAGAGCTCAAATTATTTTATAGTTTTTGAAATATATTTTGAAAATAATTTTTAATGCGAGTGATTTTTGAATGTGAATTTTTAGGATGTTACAGTATCGAAGACGATGTCTGGTTCTACTAGGTAGTGGGAAGTGGGAACTATGTCTTTTTTGTTAAGATTAGCCCAAGGGCCTAATAAGGGTCTAATTTGGCTCCTTAAAAGAGCAACTTCAACAGTAGCCCCAAAACATGGTCCCTACTTTTTATTTGGGTGCTCCTTCAATTTTTAGGGTCCTATTCTCTAGAATGAACTCCAGCAAGAGCCCTCAAAACAAAGCTCCTGTTCTGAAATCCTCTTATGACTCCTTTCTGTCTTCAACAAGAACTAGCAGCAGCGCAACCAAATCATCATCATCCGATTTTTCTTCCTCCCACCATTGCTCCAAAAAATCATCCTCGTCATCAGTCCGTGCAAAATTGTAGACCAACAGATACTGCCACTCTTGTCAGCAGATTTACCCAAAAATAAAGTAAGAAAAAAATAGAGCATGTCTGTTACATTGGAAAGGATGGGGGCAATGTCACGTCCACTCGATAGCATCCAGGGCGGGTGGATCTCGACGAGGGTGTCCGGCGACCTGTGCTCTGATGTTGCAGGGGCAACACACGCTCAACGATGGCGTAGCTGCAGGGGACGGACGGACGAACAGGGAAAGGGCTCACTCGCAAGCACAGCTGCAAGGCAGGGGTGGGAGCTGGCCGAGAGCGGAACCAGCCGAGGAGAGGGAAGAACCTGGCGGCGCCGGTCAGTTCTAGTAGATCTGGCGACGCCGTCTTCCTTCCTGCTCACGGAAGGACGAGAAGGGGCCTGCGCGAGCTAGATGCAGGGGAGGGGAAGTTCTATCCGCGAGGTGAAGGAAGATACGAGCGCCATGTCGATGGGAAGGAAGCAGTATGAGCAGGCAAAGGAAGCGGCGGTGCGCGCGGCTTTCGTCGCGAGCAGGAAGAAAGCCCGCGCGAGGAAAACAGCTGCAACAGACGTTTTGGGGCTCTGCTGAGGTAGATTTTGTTGGGCCAACAAATTTGAGGTCTATAGTAGGAGCCCTGCTGGAGTTTGATTTTTAGCCTAAGCCTCTATATTTAGCTATTGTGGCCTAAGTAGGGGCTCTGCTGGAGTTGCTGTTCCGATTCTAAAGGTGGTATCTCCTCGTCGGTCGGAAAGTCATTAGAAAATTTGTTTCTAAAGTAATAAAATCTGTGTGCCAACAATATATAGGAATATATATGTTGGGATTAGCATTCTTTGCTCTTCCCTCTGATGCACTATTTCATTTAGCGCAACATGAGGTTCCCTCCAATTCTATTAATAAACATGGGTTTCTAACATTTTGTTGTGGGACCAATGATGGAGCCACCCTAGCGGTGGGGTGGGGCGGCCGCCCCCAGCTACCAACAGCGTCGTCCAAGACCCGGAACCCCCTCTTCTTCCTTAGCTTCGGCTACCGAGCTACCAAGGAGAGGCCGCTCTGAAACAAGAAGAACACATGGCGCCGAGCGAGAGCGAGCCGCAACACTGAGTATCGAAAAAGACAATGTCTGGTTCTACTAGGTAGTGGGAAGTGGGAACTAAGCCTTTTTTTGTTAAGATTAGCCCAAGGGCCCAACAAGGGTCCAATTTGGCTCCCTAAATCACCTATCCAGCAACACGGTCTGGCTCTCATGCTTAGCTTCCCGAACCCCCAATTCCGTATTAAGGCAGATGCCGCCACCCATTGCCAGGCACCGCCCGTGGCTCACTCCGCCGCCCGCTGCAAGGAACCAGCCACGTGCTTGTCGCCACCCTCGCCGGCCACTGCTACATGCCAGCGCAGCACACTGCCCATCCGCTCGCCACCATCGCTAGGAACGATGGAGGGAGGAGAAGCGGAACTTGGTAGGGGCAGCAGCTTTGCCGGTTACTTTAATTTATTTTGCAAATTTGTGGTAACATCTTGTGTTGTTCGTTCGCTTTTTTCACAACAACTTTTGTGATTCTAGTTTTTTTTATATATATTTTTTGCAATCGTAGTCGATGAATACTGTGCAATTTGTGTCATAAGCTTTTTCGTTCATCTTCACGTTAGAACTAGCCCTAGCTATATTTTTTTTGGCTCTGTCACTGTGCGGGACCAAGTGTTGATTATATTCATGTATAAAGATAGCATATAGTTTTTTCTTTACTTTTATTTTCATTTGTGTATGGCCAAAACTGTATCTTTGAGAACATATGAATACACATATATGGAACATGGCATGTAGTCCTATGCAAATATTTTAACATATACATCAACATATATGGCTTAAATATAGAGACCAGGATACATTATATATATTCCCTCTAAGCTAAGAAACAATCATATCAACGTGTGGTGGTGCGGTTGAATTAGAGATATGGCACCTGCTCATTATTAAGATAAAGTTTATTTGAACTGTTGGATTTGTAATGGGTTTGGCCTATTTTAAATTAAATGATTAAACTCTATGGTCGGTAACATAACATGATGAATAAATAATACCGTTCAAGATATTGACTAAACCTTAATAGTCGACTTATATGGTTGGATTTTTATTCGTCTATATTGAGAAGTTGAGAAAAGAACGAAGACATGCCACATGTGCGCGTGCGTCGCCACCGCCGCTGGCCGGGCTGTGGGTGTGCCGTGCCGTGATGTCATAATTTCAGGAATTTTCTCTTTTAAATTATGATGATTAATTATGCTGTTATAAAAACCTCTCGCCTGCCTCTTTCTCTTCACCTATCTACAAGTCTCTTCTCCTCCCTTGGCCTGCGAGGATATGTAGTCGAGTCCCGTCTAGAGAAAGGCTTAACCGAGAAACACCAGAATCCACCCTCAAAGGCGATCTCCGTCCTAGTACTCCGCACGCACGGAGTATCAGGAGAGCAGGTGCCTTCGGAACCGCCGCTCGTCTGAGAATCCTGCTCAGGATTGTTGGGCTATTAGGTTTTTAGGGAGCGACTACACGACTGCTCTCTCTATCATCATCGTCTTCTTTCTCTGGGTGCGTTGCGTTCATGGGATTCGGCACTACGAACATTTTCATGCATCGACTGAGGTCCACGATATCAAACAAACTCACTGCTTCCATGGCTGGTACTAGTGAGAGTGGATCCTCCACAATGCCCTCGGCATGGGACCCTCCTTTAGGTATACTCTCAATCTATACTTTGCTGTTGTTATGATATATGTTATATTGTTTTATCATGCTCTAGATCATTGTGTTTATATGGTTTACGAACATCCGGTTGTTCTTGCTGCTATGGATTATAATATGATTATGCTTGCTACGATAATACATAATTTAAACATGCTATGTTCACATGTTTTTAATCATGATGGAATGATTAAATTAACAATATATGATAATATCATCGCCATGATAAATTACCTATATGTCATCAGTTTTATGCGGTTATTTTTCTAGATTAAATCAACATGGAAATTGCTTAAATATCTAACATATACTACTCCAAATATATATAGATCGATCACAGGCCAGGGTTGCCAAGAACCTGCGGCACAATGTAACTGGGGAGGAAGCGCCGCCTCATTTCCTGGTTGAAAGCTCAGCGACTATATTTGAGTGACGGTGGGGCTTTGCTCTAGCTAATACCACGAGAGAGAGAGACAGAGTATGAGAGGAATAATATAATCAGGGTTTTCCTTTTCAGTTAGATCTGTCTTTTTATATATAAATTTGATCTGTTATTGGGCATGCGTTGCGAGTTTTCATCAATGTTTGATTTATAATGGCTAAGTCAGATAAATAATTTATAATTTAGGGGTTGCTTTAGGGTATTTTCATAGCAATGATGGGTAATTTGTTTAGAAAATATAGGGCATGTTTGGTACAGCTCACAACAGCTTCATGAGCAGTTGTGATCTGTTTTTTTTTATCAAACACTTATTTCTAAAACAGCTTCATGGGTGAAGCTGTTTTTCTTCTCCTCTCACAAAGACATGAGTTGGAATGGAGCTGCAAAAAGTAGCTTATTGCAGCTCTCTCTCTCATTTCTCTCTCTCGTCTATGCATGAAATAGTTGATGAAGCTATTTTACCAAACACTTTTTCCAAAACAGCTCAGCTTCACCTAAAAAGTTTTTCATGAAGCTATTTTCTAAAAAAACTGCTTTACTAGTGAAGTTGAGTTGTGCCAAACAAGCCCATAATAGATCTAATGGCTATTGATAGCAATGGGGATTAGAGTCCATCCAATTGACGGTCAGATCTTTCTATTTTTTGTAAGAATGTTAAGGATTTTTTTCCTATCACATCTAGTGAGGATTAATGTAGAGACTCCCTTTGGGCATCTAATTAGTAATGGTAAGACAGTAAGATTGGCCCTGCTCAAATTTGGCCCATGCTCTGCCCCTGGTGCCTTGAAGGATCATGATCTCCTTGTGAAATATCAACTCTAAAGCCAAGGGGAAACGGAAGCCACAAATGACGTCAGTTCTTAAGCCAAGCATGGAAACTGTAGATAAACTTGTGATCCATAGCCTAATTTAAGATCTAAGATGATGTGTTTCTCAAACCAAAACGCCCTCAATCGGCACTTTCGTGCAGCTCGATCTCACGTGGCAATTCCTTGCTGCATCAGCAGTTATCAGCAGCTCCACTAGCTAGCGGTCACCGATCCGGCGTTTGCGACGGCGCACTTGGCTTGGCGCAAAAATAGTAGTAGTGCGGTTGGGCCACGCCACGTTCACTGGCAGGGCGCGAGACACGTATCTACGTACTGCTGGATCGGGGAGCGCGATGGCCGGGAGGGAGAGGGACCGGGAGATGCTCCTCCCGGTGGTGGCCGGCGAGCATGTCGCCGGCGACGAGGACGACTCGGAGCCGACCGCTCCCGTCATCATCGCCGGGCCGCCGCCGCCCACGACGTCAGCGCGCGTGCTCCACCTTCACCACCATCCCACCGGCATCGAGGTGCGTTTAATTTAAATAAATAAACAGGAGATCGAGATTTTTTTTCTTATACACACGCGATTTCAGACAGAGGATAGTTGGTTCAAGTGCTGTTGCTGATTTGTCAACCATGGTGCAGGCGTTTTCGAGAGTGATACGGAGCTGGGCATGGAAGAAGTTTATGTCTGGATGGTATAGTGCGCAACCTCGTCCTCGTATGAATGTACACTGTAGTTCTTCGCATTTGCACGTCATCCCCTGAGCCTGAGCCTGGGCACTCTGTCCTGTCGCATGCATGCAGTGTCATCCTGCTCCCGATCGCCATCACCTTCTACACGACATGGTGGTTCATCCGCTTCGTCGACGGCTTCTTCTCGCCCATCTACGTCCATCTCGGGATACATCTCTTCGGTAATAATATAATCAATCGCGTTCTTGATCCAATATAAGAGATTGATGCTGCGATAAGAAATGAACTATGATTGATCGATCGATCGCGTCAGCTAGCGTTCTCTGCTACTATATTGACGATGATGCATGAACACGTTTCATCATCTCTCTGTGCAGGCCTCGGGTTTGTCACCTCCATCAGCTTCATCTTCCTCGTGGGCGTGTTCATGTCGTCGTGGCTGGGCGCCTCCCTCCTCGGCCTCGGCGAGTTCTGCATCAAGAGGATGCCGCTGGTGCGCCACATCTACTCGGCTTCCAAGCAGATCAGCGCCGCAATATCGCCAGGTTAGGTACCAAATTATTATGACATATATATGCTATGCACACGCTGATGGCACGCCGATTATTATTCGTCTCTAATCGATCGTCTTGATGCATGACGGTTTCATTCAGACCAGAGCTCAAGAGCCTTCAAGGAGGTGGTGATCATCCGGCACCCGAGGATCGGCGAGTACGCGCTGGGCTTCATCACGTCCACGGTGGCGCTGCGTGGCGCCGGCGTCCGCGGCGACCAGCAGGACCTTGCCTGCGTCTACGTGCCCACCAACAACCTCTACCTTGGGGACATCTTCCTCATGAGCCGCGCCGACGTCATTATCCCGGACCTCTCCGTCCGGGAGGCCATCGGTAATATATAATAACTAATTAACGGCAGCATCATATCAGTGCATCACCTGTCTTCCTCTCCTCGTGTCGTGCAGTACGAGTTTCTTGATGTGAATGGGGAGAATTGTGTTGCAGAAATTGTTTTCTTGGTCTGAATGGGGAATTTTGTTGCAGAGATTGTTCTTTCAGGTGGCATGTCGGTACCAAAGATCATATCGGCGGTGGAGGGGGCCGTTGGCCTCGGCGACCACGGCTTAGCAATAAAGGATTCCTAGCTCACACTTCTTCCAACTCCTTGACAGTTGACGCTTCCTTCTCATCGTCACAATCTTTGGGTTGCTCTGGGAGGTTCTGTTCAAGGTTCTCGATGTCTTAGATAGATGGCAGGTTTAGACGTGTTCCAATTTTCATCAGCCATACGAAAATACAGTTTTAGTAACTAGCGATCTTTTGTTGTATAAATTCTTTCCTGTGAGTTTTTGTATGAACTGACAAAACATTGTGTCCACAAAGTAAACAGCATAAGTTTGCACTGATACTCATGAGAACAAGTAAATGAAAAACAAATCCATGTTTGGTGCATAATTCAGCAACATCTTGTTTCCCTGTAAATGTGGTGCGCAACCAAATTAACTAGTGTTACTCCACTCCAGATGCATGTGAGACGCTTATTCAGTGATCAGCATCGATCTTTTATTGCTCGTGTCGCCTTCATTCGACACGTCTAAATTACCACAGGACCCAACCATAAAAGCCCAACAGTCCCAATGGCCCCCTTTCATCAATAGCTATACGGCATTGCAAATTCCCAATCAGCAGTCAATGATGCTGCGTGCACAATTGACTAAATCGAACAGCAGTGATACGTCCATCACACTAGCTTCTCAAATCAGACAAGCAGCTTTTGGCCATCAGACTTGTTGGATGCCGCTAGGCCAAGTCAGGTTCTTCACAGGCTCAAGAATTGCTTCAACTTCACGCAGAAGTTCTTCATCAATGCCTGATGTTGACAACTCCAGTGCAGCAGCCACATTCTCCTCCACCTTGTATCAGGGAAACACAAGACGTTATACCAGAAATCACTAGATTGCCATCCTAAATTTCTGTCCCAACAAGCAAACTGAATGATTCTCCATGGTGACACAGCAACCTTTAAATGGGACTGTGAAACCCCAATGCTGGCCTTGTTTTGTAAAGTTTGTACAAGATATGAGAAATGGCTTGGCAATCTTTTGCTCTTCTAGTTTTTCAAAATTTTACAAACATGTACTAAGTACTAACCAACTAACTAAATAGGAACTAGTTTATAGATGTGATTATAAGAAAAATACAGGCCTCAACTAACATGGATATCCTCTATATATTATTACCTTATGAAGGATGAACTGCTCAACACAGTGATAAAACTATGACGACAATGAATCTATTCCAGTATTCCTATTTAATTCAACAAAGAAATATGAAATTTTTTTAGGCCACATGTGATACAGTTCAAGCCAAATATACTAGAGGTCAACAGGAGATCTGCTCAGAGCTCACATTTGGTTTAGATTGTGGAAGCACAGAAATATGATATTCAAAATTCAAGCTTAGATAATAATATTTCTTATAATTTCCTAAACCAACCAGAATATGCTCTAGCAGCTCCAGTTTGAAAATATATTATTTATTCATCAAGCAATAATATGGATATGCTGCATAGAAAGCAAAAGCCCAAAAAATCCAGTCTACCTGTTCTGAAGAGTTCATTCCAACAAGAATTGTCGAGATTTCATTATTCATCAAGCTATACTGCATAGCTAGCTTGGTAATGCTTCTCCCCTTCTTTCTACAGTGATCTGCTGCAGCCCTGCATGCTGACTGATAAACAGGCAATATTATTCTTGTCAAAAAAATTTCTAGCATTGATTGGAACAGTATGTATAACAAACAAACACAAACCAAAAAAAAACTTCAGCAAAATATAGAAGGCGACATGAACATTTGTTATGCCAAACAGAGTTCTCTATTTCCACAGGGATGGTTTATCCTTGAGAGTTCAGTTAAGATATATATTTTGCTTGAGTGTGTGGGTGTGGTATTAAGTTAATGCAATGATACACAACTACCCTGTGGATTCAAGAAAAAAAACATTGTGGTGTCGTGGCACTTGTTTAGTTCCTATGGACTCAGCTTGAATAAATTACACTTATGTATGATTTAGTTTAGGTACTTTAGAATACATTGCTGTGGTGCGGTGGTGTGCATCAACTGTGCACAAAAAATATATGCTATATTGAATTGATGACTTGAGGACGTGATCAACAACTTAAAAACCATGTGGGACATAAGTACTCCCTCTGGCTGTTATTACTTGGAGATTCTTACAGAAAAACTGAACTAACTGCAGACCAATTTGACTCTGAAACATCAATTAATATCGACTAGAGGCAGTATCACAGGAGTTCCCAACATGGCCCATAACAGACATAGGTGGGGGTGCATCAAGAAGCCTGCCCTGGCTCTGCATACAAGGATCAGGTTTGATCCTCTATCCCTCTGCTACCTCTTCCAAAAATAGCTAAGATAGATAAATTAGACTGGATTCATAAGATTATTCAAGTATGGAACAAGATAGGATTTGTTAGCTCCATGTCCTTGCTGTCAGTGTCAAAATCAAGCAATAAGAAAATTATATGATCTTTCATCCTGTTCACTGTTTTCCCATCTGCAGCATGCAGTCGATCCCCCAAAATCATGTCCCATAAACCTAGTTCAAGGAAGTTTGTCAAAGAACAGCCTGCCATCACCCACAGCTACCAGTTTTGATATCTCCTGGGAATATGACAAGCTGTAGATGGTGACAAGGTTGGCCCCAATGCCCCATGTATGGAAATCTCTGAACTAGTAAGGAAACGGGTCGGCACTGGGAAGAAGCTGTATAAGGATCGACTACTCAGCTAGCAGGCAAGAAAGATAGTTCCACTTAACTGATTAATCATCTTACAACAAAAGGACAAATTGTGGCATTGTTGCCTGTTCAGGCTTATTAAGTGGATAGACAAGCTATGTAACTCAATAATAACACTATTGTAAGAAAAGGATAGCTGCAGAGGACTGTCAATAGAGGGTGATAAATCTGTCAAACTATACCAGAAAAGGAGTACATTCCAAGCCAATGGGCATATTATGCAGCATTCGATGCTTTTGCCAAAACAAACAAAAACTTGTTTTCTGGAATTTTTTCCTAAATTTTAAAATCCTATTTTCCGTAAACCAAAAAAATAAGTTTCACTACCCAAAACAACAAAAATTAATGAAAAAACTAAAAATGATTGAAATGGCTCCTAACTTCCTAGTGTCGCTTGTCTTCTGTAATCCATGACCATGAGGCTTTTCTAAAATCATTTCCCAGCCCAATGTTAAGATCCCATAAAAAATCATTGCTTCTCTCTTAGGACACAACCCACCCTAGACCAAGCCCACATTTTCAGTGACAACAATCACCCGTCCCTCCCCTTTTCTGGTACCAGAGAAGGACCTGGACCCTCCCTCCCTCTATCCCTTACACCTTCTCCTTGCACAAGTGCCCCACTCAAAATCTCGTCATCATAGGCCCTTAATTTTTATTTATTCTTCTCATTTGTAGCCATAAGCGCTATATAACCTAAATCCTCAAACTATAAAATAAAAATATGTTTACTTTGCAATCCTTGCAAATTAATGTTGCACCTCTTATTATGAACATTTTCCTTCCCTGTGATTTGATACAATCACCGAAAAATAAATGAATATGAATTGTACCTTTTTCATTTCCTAAGTAGAATTCAGGCATCTATGGAGCTCCAAAAATCCTTTATGGAAAACAAATGCAGAACTAAAAAAATACAGGCCACAAGAAAAAATACAGGTCACCCTAAATATGGGGTTTTTACACTGTCACCATGCCTCTTAGGACAGTAAAAATATTGTGTTTCACAATTCATTATGCAACAGCCATAAAAAATAAAACTGCACTCTCAAAAGCTTGCTGTTCAATCAACAGGCACATAAAAGATTTAAGGATATACCTTAAGTTGTTCTGGTGCAGGGTGCCACTCCGGTGGCCCATTATCTGTTAAAAGACCCATGGAGAGTGGCGAAGCACTGATAACCCCAACACCTTTGCTCTTCAAGTAGGGGAGCAGATCAACAAGGGAGGTGTCATTGATCCCGTAGTGGCAGTAAGATAGAATCAGGTCCACCGAGCCTGGTGCTACCCTGTCGAGGACATAAGGGTAGATGCTGAGGGGCAGCCCGGTGATGCCAATGAAACGTGCCTTCCCACTCTCCTTAATCTTCTGGAGCGCGGGAATTGTCTCATTCACAATCTACATCGAGAATGAGAGTCAGTGTGCCCAGATTCGAGGTTAAAGCTCACTGCACGGAAGCCTGGCAATTCGTCAAACAGGTGGTGGGCGGGGGGCCGGACCTGGTCGAGATGGGTGAACTCGATGTCGTGGGCGTGGAGGATGTCAACGTAGTCCAGCCCCAGCCGGGCGAGGCTCTCGTCTATGCTGCGCGTCACACGGTCGGCGGAGAAGTCGAAACCCTCGTCTTTGTAGCGGCCGCACTTGGTGGCGACGACGACTCGGTCCCGCGGAACGGCCGCGTGGCGGAGGCAATCGCCGAGGACTGACTCCGAGACCGTGCCGCCGTAGTACCTGAGCGCGGGTGGGCGGTCGGATCGGCATCAGTCGGCGGCCGAGGAGAGATGGGAGGGGATAGGAAAGGAGGCGAGGGGTTTTTGTACGGGGAGGTGTCGAAGAAGTTGATGCCGAGGTCGAGCGCGCGGCGGACGGCGGCGCGGGCGGTATCGCGGGGCACGTCCCCGAAAACGTTGCCGAGCGGGGAGGCGCCAAAGCCGACGGCGCTGACTCGGAGGCCCGTACCGCCCAGCTCGCGGAGCTCCATGGCAGGCGACGGATTGGAGGGGCGGCGTCGAGTGGAGTGGATGACTGGATGAGCAACTCCGCGCGACGGAAGGACCCCACCAAAAAGCAAACTGGCTGTCTACATCCACCCACAGTGTTATATCAAATGTTTGGAATATGCTTGGAGTACTAAATATAAGTTATTTATAAAATTAAAAATATAGTTAGAGAGTAATTTACGAGATAAATCTTTTAAATCTAATTAGTTTATAATTAGACACTAATTGTTAACTGTAACAAAATTATTACAATAACTATTAAACTTTAACAGCCTAAACCAAACATACACTATATGTTGCAGGCGATTTAAGTGGGCAACGTATTATATACAACCCAGTTTCATGTGTAACCTATGCAACCACCAATTAAGACCATAGGATCTAGATCCAACGTCTGAGGTTTTTTTCACTTAAACCCCTCCACTTGTGGGTTTAAATCTAACCCGTGTGTATCCAGATGAGAAGATTTAAGTGAAAAAAAACCTCAGACGTTAGATCTAGATCCTGTTGCCTTAATTAATGCTTGCATAGGTTGCACACGAAGCTGGGTTGCACAGGATATGTTCCTGATACGGATTCAAAGAGCACTCGTAAAAGACCAGCTAAATTTTAGTTTTTTTAACTGCTTTAACCTAGCTAAAATTTAGACCTCAACTAAAATTTAACTAAAAAAGCTTTTAGTTTTGAAATTTTAGCTAAGTAAATTTTAGTTAGATGGATCAAATATACCTTAATATACTCCCTCGTTATATCAAAATTAGCTTTTGAGTGTCGATCTGCTTCTTTAAGTACACACGGATAATAGTTAAGATTATGTTCGCTTGGACTTATCTTTTTAGTTATGAAATAGGTCTTGTTTAGTTCACCTAAAAAACCAAAAACTTTTCAAGATTTCCTGTCACATCGAATCTTACGGCACATGCATGATGGAGCACTAAATATAGACGAAAATAAAAACTAATTGCACAGTTTACCTGTAAATTGCGAGATGAATCTTTTAAGCCTAATTACTCCATAATTGGACAATATTTGTCAAATAAAAACAAAAGTGATACAATTCGGAAAACTAAAAAAATTTCGGAACTAAACAAGGCCATAGTGTTTTTTCTCACAACAAATCATCATCAACAACTGCCGAAAGTCAGCCAACCGAACAGTTCTTTAACTATAAATAGTTCCTATATAATGTTTTGTACCCAAACACTTTATTTGAGTATAAATGGATTGATTTTCTAAGGGGTGTTTGGAATTGCTCCATTCTATATTTTTAGTTTCACTCTATGTTTTTGAACCAAACAGCTCTAGGAAAAAAAGGTATTGTCAGTTTGTGGATTAGCATTAGTGGAGCATTTTTAAACACCCATTAAACCATGCAAATAGTTCTTAGTGTCGATATGCTTCATTGCACAAATGGAGAACAAAAATGTTCCTCTGCCGAAGCATAGGCTTGCGATTTGGGTTGCAGCATGGGAAGAGTCGGCGTCAGGGGCTAAATTTTGCAGTGTGTAAACAGCACAAGAGCGCGACGCAGCGGATCTAAACATAGGGGAAACTCTATTGCAATGGAACGAAAAAGGTGACACAACGCTAAAACTAGTCGTTTCTTTTCTTAAAGCACGTGTTCTCACATCCTAAAGTTTAGTCCGTCGGATCGGATGTTTGACATTAATTTGGAGCATAGAATAATTATAAACCTAATTAGTCTATGATTTAATAATATAGTGCTACAGTGAATATGTACTAATGATGGATTAATTAAGCTTAATAGATTTGTCTCGCAAATTAGCCACAGCTCCTGTAATTATTATGTGACATCCGATGTTATACCCCGATATGACATCTTTAACACCTCCTAATTAAACTTTAGTCCATATATGCAAACAACCCCTTTCGTAACTCTAGTGCCGGACTAGATCTTTGATGATTGACAGTATAATTAATTCTTTCAAAACTATCTTAATCGCTAGGTTGGGAATATTCTCTAGTTATTATGATCATATTGGACCATCGGTCTGACCAGTTTAAGACCAAACCAAAGACTATTATAATTGGGTTCAATTTAAAGACAGCTTATACAATTGAACATATAAAAATTGGATGAAGCGGATGGTTTTTACCGAACTGGTGGTACGATGTTTGAACCATCCCGATCGGTGCCGATGACGCGCGCACGTGCGTGTAGCTAATCTGCTGGTAACTAAACCTAGAAGTGGACTGAGATCTACACCTAACCCACACCTATCTAAACGTGCTTTGTTCTATTAATTAGGCCACCTCAATCCACTCCCACGTATATAGAAACTAGTCCACCCCCGACCATATTGATATTTCAGCCCGCACTGCACCAAATTATTGACCAAATTGTGGTTTAAACCCACTAAGAATCCACTCCCACCTACGGTTTATGTTCTGCTCATACCCAAATATGCAAGTTGCTTTTACAAGCTGCCGAGCTAGACATCAACTAATAGTTACACATTGTACAAGCTCAAATCAACTGAACATATCACAAGCTATTGACATATATGAAGGACATGCGTATAAAAATTGAAACTCGTACAAAATTCTGAATCAACTAAACATATCACAAGCTCAAATCAACTTAACATATTACAAAAATTCAAGGCTTCTCCGTCATATTTGGCCTTCATTTTACAAAAATTAATCATTTTATACAAAATACTTCTTCCGCTTCTCTTAATCTCCATGATAAGAAAGACGATAGTACGGAAATAAATGTTCCTAAAAACAAAAACGTAAACAACTGCCACATTCAGCCATTGCAAACACAGGCACACATACATATCAGCCTACACATGCATGCCATGCAGGAACAAAGCTCATTAGCAATAAAGGACTTCTAAAAGACTGCAGGTGTTTCTAAAAGACTGCAGGTGTCTCCTGAAACTATTCACCACCTCTTTTTCGAATGTTTTTATGTTAAATTCTTGTGGTGTGCGGTGACACTATATGATAAATAAGAACAGATCAGTTAAGAAAGCTCAACGAAAAGTCATGTTGGCTCGTTATCCATTGAGCGAGGAAAATTGTCATGTACCGTCTCATTCTCCTAATTCAAAATTGAAAGTTGGACCGCCGAGCAAGTTACTGTTGGAAAATAAACTTTTATCCCAAAAAAATATTTATAACGAACAATTTCTATGCCCGGTTCTTTTTTTATCACTTTTTCTAAACGTCAGGATCTTGAAAATTTGAGTTACTTGAGACGATGAGTTGTCCGTGTGGCACAGCCACGTTGTATTTGTTTATAGTTTATTCATTGCTTGTGTTACAATATATTATTATTTTTGTTGTCCTTGTTTAACTATAGAAAAAGTTGTGAATTGTTAATTGTCTTTGTATCAACGTATATTAGATTTTGTGGGGTTTGTAGTTTTGTCTATCAGGATTTTCATTCCTAGATCCGAAAATTGTATATTATGTCTACAAAAATTACAATGAATTAAAACTATAATTTTAATATAAAATATATGCAATAACCGTTATATGAAAGAAAGTCAGAAGTCAGGTACCTGAATTTTAACAACTCCCATTTTTTATATGCTTTTATTTATTCTTTTTCTTTTTGCTACTCGCTTTTGTTTATTCATCAAGATGGACTAGGACACTTGTTACGGGTAGTGTCAATGTGGCAGACGTTCCGTATTCCACGTAATGGATACACCAGCATATACATTCCGCGTAATGCCAAACTGAATCTTAATCAACCTGAAGCAGTTATCAAACACTTAATAGAAGATACACATCATATAGTCTCATACTCTTTTTGTGGATCTTATTACAAACTAGAAGCTGTATCTTCTCTCGATCTCCAGGTTACGGTGAGCTAACTAGCGGGATGCATGGTGGTCCGACAAACGGTCTGGGTACAAAACATCATCATGAAGGAAAAATGTTAGAAGGATATTGGTAATAGCACTCCTATGTACTTGAGCTAGCGATTGATACTCTCTTGCAAGGACAGCAAATTCTATTTGGTGATGAGAAGCTAGGTTACCTGCAGCAGTCATATATAAGTTTCATCATCTTTTGTCTCTCTGTAATTCTTCTTCGCTGTAATCCCATGTGTCCATGCATGTTCCAAACGAGTCTCACCGAGTTGCAGCACAGACTATCACGATCAGGTGGCGCTGCGGTAGAACTCCGCCAAGTGATGAATGCATTGCAGGTGTGGAGGATGTGGCCTCCTTCTGTCTCTCTGTACATATTCTTGGCTCACCGTTCACATATTGGTGAACACCTAGCGTTGAAAACAACAGCAGGAGGAGAAGAACTGCTTTGCGAGGCAGCATCTTGTATGTTTTATGTCAAACCACGCTATATGCTCACTACGATTCATTTTGGGTTTTAGAATGGAGACGACTGCCCGCCTCCATTATTCCTACCAAGGCCAGCATCCACCGGCCGGCAGTAGGCCCGTCTCGGTTAAACATTGTCGGTGTTTTTCCCCCGGTAGGTCACACCAACGAGTAAAATTTGAATGCGTGCTCCCTTTTCCAGATGGTGATGCAGAAAGACACAAAGATTTATCTTGGTTCGGACAAGAGAAGGCCCTACGTCCAGCGGGAGGAGTGTTTGTATTATTTTGCACCTAAGTGCTTGTACAGGGGTGAATACAAGAGTGATAAGAACTGAGGTGGAGTAAGGTTGCTCTACTTCGTATGACTTGTGTTTCCTCGTCTCGCCCGCCTTGTATCTGCTCCCGGGCC
>Ga0182004_10001952_pt1 | contig 15717 bp, 12 predicted proteins | sample Sormic07211540_1_FD_120479 | JGI IMG/M metagenome (GOLD analysis project Ga0182004, IMG submission 120479) | Endophyte microbial communities from Sorghum bicolor roots, Mead, Nebraska, USA - 072115-40_1 MetaG | ecosystem: Host-associated > Plants > Roots > Unclassified | place: USA: Nebraska...
ATATATTTTCATAAGATACTCATTTTATGTTATACATATTGATACTCTTTTCTATAAAGTTGGTCAAAGTTAAACAAGTTTGACTGGCACGGATTCTAGGAATTGAAGCTTTCAGGGACGGAGGGAGTATAATTAATTAAGACGATCGATTCGTTCTCAATGTCGATGCGGCAGTATTGGCGGCTGGGCTGGGCTGGGCTTCTTTTCATCCTGTCTGCTGCCCCACTGCCACTTTACACATATGTATGTTATAGATGGCCATCGGGCCGTGCCGTGCCTACACCGTGCTGCGGCGTGCCATCGTGCCGCTGTGCCGTGCCATTTACGGGCCTCGTGCCAGGCCTACGGCCCAAGGCACGGCCCACGGGTCGTTTTCCCGTGTCGTGCCGCCCGGTGAGCACGGCAGTTTTCACCGGGCCGTGCTGGCCCTTGGCCCGTTACGCATTAAGTCATTAAGCATCTTAATAATAACAGTTAACAGACAATGAGACGACACACACAACACTACAACAGACAACACATAAGAGACAAGATAAAGGAATAACTTCTATCAAAATGAGCTGTTTATGTGCAATGTTGCCTCATTAAAAACCTTTCTAGGTAAACCATACCATTGTGAGAAACCCTAGAAAGAAAAAAAAGAGTGCAGCCAGCTCGAATTGCCAATGTCATAATTCTATCCTATTACATCACATCAATGGCAAATTGCCACATTCAATGACTTAGAGAGTTCACAGCAGCAAAACTGCAAAAGATCTACCCTATTACACCAGCCAACATGGCAATATCACTACATTGCCTCACTTGTATGACACATTGCCAGTTTGCCACTGTCTGCCTTTGCCAAAAAGTCCAAAAGCACCTACAAATCCATAAACAACATTGTTTTGTTAGTATTTTTGCCATAACTCTATAAGTGTAAAATGTAAAGACTCTGACAGAGGGCGAGAGGCGGAGAGGGGGAGAGCTGCGGCGGAATGGAATGAGGGTTAGGGTTCGGGGGGCTAGGGGGCTGGCTCCGCTGCACTTTTATATGGCCAGCGTGGGGGGAGCGGGGGGCCGAGGGTTGGCTGGGCCGTTGCCCCCTGCCGGTCTGCCCTGGCCTTAGGAGGGGAGGGGAGGGGACCGGGCCGCGCACCGGGCGTGTGCCTCGGGCCGGGCCAAAACCACGTGCCGCAATGTGTGTCGAAGTCCGGTGCCAATTGTATAATGTGTGTCGAAGTACGGTGCCAATTGTATAATGTGTGTCGAAGTAGCTCTCTTTTGCAGCGGACTCAAACAAGTATCTTTTGTTTGGAGTGCAATGCAACCTGCGGTTATGTGATTCAGCTCGGGACAGAAGTTTGTCCAGTGCAACCTGCGGTAATGATTCAGTGATGCCGTGTCCAAAACTTCAGAAAGTGCAGAGGCGACGATGCTGAAACAAGTAGCTTTGTTTGGAGCTAGTGTTGTTTGGGAAAGGCTGTGAAGAACATATTGTTCATCTGATGTCAGGCGTCAGTACATGTATAGAGAGCGAGGAAGAACTTGCATTATCTATTAATGCATGCTTGAGTCTCAGGTTTATAGGAGTACCCATTAAAAATGGGTAAATCATATATTGTGTAATTCCTAGAATATATGCTCTCGTGCTCAAGAAGTACAGTGGCAAAAATTTAGTGGCCGGTTATGAGTTTGGCCCTCTGATTAATGTAACGGACCTTTGAAGAAAAATGCGATACGCCAATTTTATAGCGGAGGCCCGCGGTTGTCTGTTGCCTTGCAGTTAAAGCAGTTGTGATACGTGGCCTGCTAAGCCTCGTGGGCTGGAGTTTGCGTGGCGTGTGCCTGGGTCGGGCATAAATGACTTACTTGGGAGGGCATAAATGGCCTACTTGGGAGGCCTTTCGTACCCAAAACCCTTTTAAAGCAACAACCTTGTACGTCGTCACTCAAAAGCGGCTTAAAAGCCCAGCCCACTTGTGATAACCCAAGACAGCCTTGTCAAAAAAAGAAAAAAAAATGTTTTTGCCCTTGTCTAGTATTTTAATTGTAATTTTACTTTTTTTTATTTTGTGTTTTTATCCTTAGTAATAAAAGTGCTCGTGCGTTGTAACGGGTAAAAAGTTATAGCGTCATCCATAATTTAATATCTATGTCTTATTTTATCTTAAAAATAATAATTTTTTATTTACATCATTATATTTTTATTGCACTCAATACTATGCTAAAAAACATATCATCACACTATAAAAAGCGAGTTTTTTACGCCGTACTATATGAGCCCTATGTTATGCGTGATCTTACTCTTCTTCTATAACAACCGTTCCGATCTAAATGTCATGCTATATGAACCCTCCATCATCCATGATCTTACATGTAAGATTTAAGACCCCTATTTAATCTCACAGTAATGCTACCCGTCATAAGTCATGTCTTTCTCTCTTGCGTATCCCGACTTCCTGATTTTGACTCGGTATATTTTCTTCTACTTAAGTAATCAATTGCTCCTTCATCGGGGCAACTTTTGTTAAAGTCGTGACCAATAGCACACAATTAATTAATGAGGAATACAAACCAATGACGAGAAAATTATTAAAGATAGAATCATGCTCATGTATTCTAAGGAAATAATAATAACTTGATAGTCACATGCCCTCCATACACAATGGTCATTTGCACCGGCACAAAAGCTGGCATTGCTTGATTTAGCTAGTATGATATCACCATCCAACGTGAGTGGTAGGAGGCAGACACGCATGGCTAGCATTGCATGCATCCTCTTGGCTTCGACCGCCATGACATACTGGTCGTGCATTTTTTTTTTCTATTTTCTAACTATTTAACAATTAGTTGTTACTAGCAGCATAGTTTGTGTAAATTTTTATTTGCTTTTCTAAATTTTATATATTAGTTATTCAAAAGGAATGATTTTAATTAAAGTTTATATTTTATAATTTATGCACAATTTTCAAATTATGGCCTGCTCTTTGATTTTTGGCCTTTTTCTTTTTATAGCTGCTGCATCCCCAATTGCCCATGATAAATTCTGACGTGGTGCCGGTTGGTCGTGCAAAGTTGTAGGCAACTGTCCTTTTCCCGATTTGATTTTTTTTACTATTCGGAGTACGGTTCGGAGGTGTAGATAGATAGAGATAATTTTCAAACAGAACAGATCGACTTTGAAAACCATAATCCGAGTAGAGACCGGAGCTGAAGGAAAAATATTGTGAACTGAAGCCTATACGGACTGGATAGACAAAAAACAAAACCTGGTGGACTAAAATTTTTATTACAATTATATACTAGGGAAAGATTATTTTAAAATCAACTGTCCGTTTACGCCGACTTTGGAGGTGTGTGTGTGTCATGGCTAGGGAATAAATGAATTAAAAAAAATCAAAACCTAAAAAGAAAAGGCCAATTGACCACACTGCCCCTTATTTGTTTCTAGCTCTTCCTTGTCTGAAACACATGCATCGGGAGCGGGCGGCACGATGCGGCGGCGCCTCCCGGCCTCTGGCTCGTGCATGGTGCGGCTTCTGCTCTGGGGCCTGGCCGCCTGGGAGCGCACACACGCGCGAGGCGGCCGCAGATCTCGCCGGGCAGCGGCGGGTCTCCTGCGGCGCTAGGCGCAGCTCCTGCCTCTGCCTGCCCGCCGATATTCTTCTTCTTGGCGTGGCTCAGAGTCAGAGGCACCCCGCTCTTGTTCTTCTAGGCACATGAGGGGCGTCAAGGTGCGTGGCCGCAATCCTGCTCAGTGGATGACTGCATTCCGTTGCGACTTGTGTTCTTCCTTGCCCGCACCTCGTGAGCACCCGCCCAGGTCGAGGCAGCAGTGCCCCCGGTCGCCGTGGCGACGCCGTCGACCCCGTGGGCTTCCTTGCCATGCTCGGTGTCTCGGACCATGTCTTCGCCAAGTTCCTCTGCGTCCGATCTGCATTTATCATCATGCTTCCACGATCCCAACAGTATAGCAGAAATAATCGCCGATGCCAACAGTAGCATGCATGCGGAGCCCGGGCGAATGGTCCCGGGCGCGGGCGGGCGGCGACGTGCGCGCGCGGTCACCGCGGGCGGGTGACCCTCACGTCGCCGTGCCGGGCGGGCGGGCACGACGACCGACCGCGTGAGATCCGGTCAAGACGACTCGTGCTCTGCCTCGGTGGATGCATGTCGTCTGCTCTTGGACATGACATCCGGGATGGAGCACATGCACATGGACATGCCCCGATCCTCTCCTCTTCCACCTACCCTACTCTAAAAGCAAGAGCAAGAGCAAGAGCTCCTCTTCCCTTCCTCCGCCGCATCCCCATGTGCACTGCAGCTAGCGCACATTGTTTTCTGTTCCGCCCTCCAGCAGTCGTCTAGGCCGGTCGGCCGGTCCATTCCATGGCCGACGACGGAGGATTAACGCTGCTGCTACCCTACTGTCGGGGCACTGCACGCCACCTAGGAGCACTAACACGCCGCTTCCCTTCCAATTCCATCCACGGTAATCAATCATATTCTTTATTAAGCTGACATCCTCTTGCGTCTGCCAATTCCCAAATCGATCGTCAGGGAAACGGCAGGCGAATAGAATTTCAATCAAATCATGGTTTAAATCCAACGAGTCCTGGGCTTGGCACAGTTTGGACATATGCACGCCGCACGCCTAATGATAAGTACAGTATACATACAGGGCTCGATCATCAGTTCTGCTTAATTCAATGTATCACATACCAATGGACAGCTTGCATGCGCTCTGTTTCTTGCTTGTAGCATCTGCCCATTCTTAACCTAAACTTGATTGGACTAGTTTAGTTCAATTCAATGCACCAGTCAGCCTGCCTGGCCACTCTAATCTCAAGTTAATCTCCCCAAAGGCCAAAACCAAAACCAAAACCAAAACCAAGCAGCTAGCTAGCTAGCTCTCAGTCAGCATGCAATGGCCCATGCAATGCAACGCATGCCCCCATGATAATGGAGTACTCTGTACTCCTCATCTTGTTTTTGCCCTGAACGGCTGAACCAGTGAACCGAAACCAAGAAGCAGGGGGCATCGAATCCCCAATCATATGCAACAGCCAGACAGCTCATGCCTGCTGCTCCCAATCTGCATGCTGCCAACCCAAGGCCATGCCCATCCATCCATCCATCCATCCATGATACACATACCCTGTCTCCTCCGTCCGTCCATCCATTGCTCCTGTGCACATTCACACACAGAGACACCTGCAGATGCCAATTGCCAAGCCATCAGTTGCAAGCTCTTCTAGTGTTCGTTGCCGCACAAGACTTGAGCTGATGCCAGTGCCACTGTAACCAGGAGATCGATCACGCTATCGCCAGCCCCTCGCTCTTGGTTCCATGGGTACCATTCCGTCCTATCCTGGCCTACTGCGTTGCATTTCTTTCAGATTCCATTTTTTTGTCCACAGAGGTCCGTCCACGCGGCTTTCTAGGAATGGTCTTTTTTTCTTGGATGTCTCTGTTTTTTTTTCAATTTTTCTTTTTTTTTGACAATTTCAACCTGTTGTGGTCCACATTGATCGATCTTATCTGGGCGTAGTACCGTATCTTTGCTTTGTTGGTACTACTCCTGTACTGCATGTAGTAATCTTTTGCAGGAGTACGCCTTGTTTGCACAAAGTATTTAATCCTGATCGTATTTGCTGTACTTCTACCGTATCTCTGAATTTTTCTCGGGCCTCGTTTAGTTCCCAAAAGTGAAAAGTTTTCGGTACTATATCATTTTCGTTTGTTTGTGACAAATATTATCTAATTATAGACTAACTAGGATCAAAAAAATTCGTCTCGTGATTTTCAGCTAAACTGTGTAATTAGTTTTTGTTTTCGTCTATATTTAATGTTTCATGCGTGTGTCACAAGATTCGATGTGACGGAAAATCTTGAAATTTTTTTGGGCTTTCACGGTGAACTAAACAAGGCCTCGGTTTGCGGTACTCTCGAATGTGGAATGGAATCCATCCTAGTAGCTTTACCCTGTTCCAAGGTGGTAGAGAGAGAGAGAGAGAGGGACGGTGAGATCCTTTGGCATGCTTCTTATTCCTTCCACCAAGTCTACTTGGAAGCTCTGCCCTTTCGACTCTCTTCTCCTTTGAGATCCACACCCCCCCACCGCCGCGCGCTTTCATCATCAGCTGATGCGAGTACGGGAGCTGCCAGGGCGGCGTCGCTGATGCTGTCGCTGTTGAGCAAAAGCACGCCCAAATCCCGAGGCAAATCCGAGCACATGATTCCTTGCTGTTGCTGCTCCTTTCCGTTGCTGCTTACTATTATTCCTACTCCTCCTATCCCGATCGGAGCAGTATTCATTCAGGTGGATTCTCACCTGTGATAGATATTTCGATCGCCTTCTTTCTTGTGAATTTGTAGTATGTAATGTAACGAGCGATGTTCTTTGTTTCTCATGGCAACAAGATGCCGTCTTTATTTACCAGCTGGTACCTGAATCCAGGACTGCGATGCTGAGGGAGGCCGCTAGGCTGCGCAGAGGAGTTTCCACCGCCGCCACCAAGATCCGCAAGCGCTGCGCCGTGTCGCCGTCGTGGGAGCTGCGGGCGAAGCGGAGCGTGCGCCTGATCGGCCGGAGCGTTGGAGCCGCGTCACATTGCCCGAGCAGCAGCAGCAGCTGTAGCAGGATCAAGAGGAGGATGATGTCGGAGCCGTCGTGGACGAACCGGCGTTGCCGCCGCCACGCCGGCGTCGAGGTCGAGACGCGGTCCGCGGCGTCGGCCAGGAAGCTCGTCACCGCGCTCTGGCAGCACGGCAAGGGCGGGAGCGCATTCGAGGAGGAGGACGAAGAGGAGGGGGAGGTCGGGTGGGACGACGCGGCCGCCAAGCGCCGGAGCTCCTCGGATCACCGGGGCAGCGCGTCGGTCGAGGTGGTGAGCGCCGCTCGCCGTGCCGTGCCGTGCTGCATGTGTTTTGTTGTGTCACTGTCATTGGGTCGTCCTGCTCTGAATCTGTTTTGTTTGCTTTCCTGCAGCTGTCCAAGTTGTCGAGAAGAAAGATCAAGTCTTTCAAGGATGATGGAGAGAGGAGCTGGCACAATGGCCATGCTCATGCTCATGGCCACTGCTTCTCAGATGTCATGAGCAATGGCGGCACTGTGGGGGTAAGTTTCAATCTCCGTACTAGTCGAACCCTTGTATAAACTACTGTATGAACTAATTTACACCTTCCTAAAAGTTATAAGTGAGGTTTGCTTGCACATTTTTCCGAATCAGGTGATGGGCCAGACTCTGTTTCTTTTACTGTCTCTGTATATCTTTTCTTGAGGGAACTGTATCTTATTACTGATCTTCATTGAAATATATGCAATGCAATTTAAAGTACGGAATTTGGCTGTCGACCTAAAATTATCATAGACTGATTTTCTGAAGCTTAACCTCTTTCTGCATTTCTGATGCGAATTTCTGAAGTAACCGGCATTGGTGGTCATCACTTGCCACCCTTCTGAACCTTTTTGGAGCCTAACCTCGTGGTTAGGCTGTACCGACTGCGATTATCATATCTAACCTTGGCTTGCATTTCTAATGATGCATCATCTGTCTTCTGACAGCCACATGCGATCTTTGTCCACTTGCTCCACCGGCTCTCTACTCTGCACCAACCGAGCTTGTTTATTCATCCATCTGCTGATGCGATTCTCCTGCTCATCATCACCTCATCCCTAGCACCTAGTAGGCTGTTAGTTAGAGGTGGCATTAGCTACTAGCTACTGTGCCCTTGTTAATTCTCCTCTTAACTCTTGGTTTATGCGGCGACGCGAATAATTGACTGATCTAAAGTTGGAGCCGAGATTCGACGGTTAGTTGGACCTGTTTTTCAGTTGGTACAACGGTTAGTTGAAGAAGAGGGCCACGACGCCAGTCTCAGCTCTGACTGTGTGTCTGTCAGCGCCGCCTAATCATGCTGCTGTTCATTTTGCCCGTCTCAATCATCCTGCTCTAGTCCTTGAGATGGAAGTTTACATCAACTTTCGTCTGCTGCCCATGGTAGGTGTAAACTTAGGAATTAGGACACTGGCAAATGCTGAGATCTTAACAACAACAGTAACAAAGAAAACATATATACACACTGTATGTAGTTGCTGATCACCTTTTTTCTGTTGAATCTAAACACCTTCCAGTTGCTTTTTCATCTGCTGATCTGAACAATTCGAGTATGAAACAATCTTGCTCCACCCATTTTGATTTCCAGGGCTGCACTCCAGCACGCCAGGGTGATGGAAACAGGACAATCCAGATGCAGGAGCTGTACAACAGCCTCACGGCTTCCAACGAGCTGGTCAGGGTCCTGGCCAACGTCCTGGGCCCCACGGGAGGCCTCACCCCGACGGCGGCGTCCCTCCTCGCGGCGCTGCGCTCCGAGCTGGACGCCGCGCGGCAGCTCGTGAAGCAGCACAGGCGCGGCGGCGGCGGCGAGGACGACTACGAGCGCCGGCTACGGAGGCAGCTCGCGGAGGAGGTGCGCGCGTGGAAGTGCAGGCACAGGGAGAAGGCCGCGGCGGCCGCGCGCCTTGTCGCCTCGGAGCTCGACGGCGAGCGGCGGTCGCGTCGGCGGGCGGAGAGGGTGGGCAAGAAGCTAGCGGAGGCGCTGGCGGACACGGAGGCGTCGCTGCGGGCGGCCACGCGGGAGCTTGAGCTGGAGAGGGCGTCCAGGGAGCGCCTGGAGAAGGTGTGCGACGAGCTCGCCAGGGGCGTTGGCGGTGGCGGCACGGAGGCAGAGGAGGAGGAACTCAGGCGGGAGGCCGCCACCGCTCTGGAGGAGCTGGAGAGGGAGAGGGAGATGCTGCAGGTCGCCGACGAGCTCCGTGAGGAGCGGGTCCGGATGAAGCTGGCAGAGGCCAGGCTCGACTTCGAGGAGAAGAACGCCGTCGTCGACCGCCTGCGCCAAGAGCTCGAGACCTTCTTGGGCACCACCAACGAACGTCAAGAAGAAACGCCTGTCCACCATGAACTGGTGTCCAAGGATGTGGTGGAGGATCAGCAGCTGCAACAACTGGTTCTTGCCTCTGAATTCGGTGTCGACGGCATCGATCGTGTGGTCACAGAAAAGAGCGGACAAGAAGAAAATGCCGAAGCTGATGCTGATGCTGATGGCGACTCGGATGGCAGCGACATCGAGCTCAACATGGACGGCAACAGCTGGAGCTACACCAACACCTCCAGGTCCAGGGAGACGACGACGGCGGCCAAGAACGCAGCGCTTTCAGTTTCAGACAGAGCAACGGAATGTGGCGCCGACGTCGGCGCCTTCGATCGGAGATCTGAAGCAACGAGAGACGCACCGGAACTGGAACAGGAGTGGGCGGCGGCGGACGGATGCAGCGACGACGGGACCACCACCAAGGACATGGACGAGGACGCGGAGAGGTACGAGGCGATCAAGAACCTGAGGGAGCAGATGCTGGCCGGCCACGCGTTTCTCTTCCTGTCCAAAGGTGAGACCGACGCTGACAGCGATCGGCAGCGCCATGGTTTCACTTCTCATTTCGAGGACGGTGGCCTCTGGTGAGCACAATTAATGCTTGGTGAGTCACAAAAAAAAAAAAATTAATGCTTGGTGTTCAGCCGTTGACAGTGACACCAGCCCTCTTTTTCTTCAAAATTTGTGTATAGTTTTCGTTTTGGACTTTTAGTGGTCCATCTGCACAGCACAGTTTTTAGAGTTCTTTTCCTCTGGGGTTTGGATCGATACTGTACTTCCACAGGAATCGTGGTTTCAAAGTTTTGATGTTTTGGCACTGGCATTTTGCGTTTGCTATCACAATCAAAACTCAAAACTCACAATAAATGCCTTATTTCTGTATACAGAATTATAAACTTAAAACCTTAATGTTAGTGGAGGACTGCACTTCAATACCCGCGAAAAATAAATTCTAGAAATTCTGATAAGAAATAAAAAAAAATCTAGCAATTGATTTAGCATACTTAAATCCTAACCACCAATCTATTATGCTTTTGAAAAATATTCACAGTATCATCTAAATTTGTATCTAGATTACATGTGATGCCATCATAAAATGTAATCTAAATTTATATCTAAATTACCCGCTATGCTATTAAGTGACCTCTTGCAAGGGTTGAATGGTCGAAGAGGTGGGTGGTGGGTTCGGAGGAGGGGGGCTGAATTGTACTCTAAAAATAAAATAAACCGAGAACCTTACATTATGCAAACGGTAGACCCTCTAAGTACCTTTGGTTCCTAAAAGTTCTTCTAGAAAGCAATCTATCGAGTCCTTAGAGCCAACACACTAATTATCTCCTTAGCTAGGATTACACTTAAATAAGGTCCTTAGATAGCGAGTATGAAATCTATACTAAGCGCACAAACATAAAATCTGGTTGTCACACAAGAAACGTACAATCCAAGAATAATGTAAAGCAAGTAGTGAGAAAGGTTGAGACAACATTTTTTCCCCATGGTCTCAGGTTGTTGCCATCGGGAAATCATATGGTGAACTAACCTTCTATGACACTAAATTGAAGATATATCTTCATGGGTAGAGAACTGTCAACAAGATAATAGAACAGAGGTTCATGAAGGGAGCTAAAACTAGGGGCAACACCATACCAAAGTTGTAGATAACAAATATTAGTGGTGTTATAAAGCATTGCTGATCAGATCTATCTAGGCTTAAGGATTCATCCTACTAACCAATCTCTCTATGAGGTTAATGCTTTATGGATTTATCTAGTTAGTCATCTAGTATAAAGCTAGGTGACATCTACAAGTATCTTGCTACCGATATTATAAGTTAATCTTTATTGGGAACTTATAACACTTGAACAATGCTATGTGTTGTATGTAGTGCTTCATCTAAAGTCTATTTCTTATGCGATTAGATCACTAGAGTGATCATAGTACACATGTGCCCCACAATCTCACAGAAATATACACATAGGCCACTATGGGCCAAATCCAAACTAGATCGGGTGTCACATTTTTAGCCCCACCTGACACTAAAAATGGATTAACCTTTCAAGTAGAGTTAACTAACATTTTTAGTTTCTATCATCCATAAATCAACTAACTATGGATACACATATATCTCTATGCTCAAAGCAACAAAGAAGAAACATTGGAATCACCTTGTAGTCTATAGTTTTCCTCCTTTTTCCAAATTTCCAAAAATCCAATAGTAAGCCAAGTATCTCCATTCACCCATTCCCCAAGCCCAAATTAGAAGCTAGAAAACCAAATATGAATGCATGGGATAGTAAGAGAGGTGAAATACAAACGTAGGGGTAGAGGAATAAAGTACATCACCTTAGACTTTTAGGAGATCTAATTTAGTAACATGTCAAGTCAAGGTTGATGATGAAGATTTATCACATAAGTTCTTGAGAAGCTTTCCATTGAGATTCAAGACCCTTATCACCATCATTGTGAGAGAAGGATTGAAGAAACCTTACTACAACTCAAGTTCTTAGAGTGGTTGTAACCCAAGTCAAGGTCGATGATGAAGATTTCTCACATAAGTCCTCGAGAAGCTTTCCATCGAGATTCAAGACCCTTGTCACCATCATTGTGAGAGAAGGTTTGAAGAACCTTACTATAACTCAAGTTCTTAGAGAGGTGGTAACCCAAGGTATATTTGACCAAGAAGAGGTTGGGGAAGTGGAAAGGGATGACAAGAAGAAAAGAGCATTGCATTCAATACCTCCTCTAACAAGGGCAAGAAAAGGAAGGAAGAATCAAGTGATGATGAGGATTATAGAAGCTCAAGCATGGAGGAGGAAGAAATGGCCCTCTTTGTGAGAATATTTGGCAAATACATGAAGAAGGGCTTTGCTAGTGGAAGTAGAAGAAGATCACTCTTTTTCTTCATGCTCAAAGGGAGGAGCCTATTGCAAAAGATAGCATCAGCATCACTTGTGATCTAACTATTGAAAATATTTGTGCTCCTATTGTTGTTGCTACTAACCTTTCTTATAACACTAGCAAAGCTACCCCTTTGAGTGATCCACCACCCCTGATTCATCCCTCACTATGGAAAATGAGACCCTCAAGAAGGAGGATGGTGAGCTCACCCATGCATTGACAAGGCATATATGGGTGAAGCATGCATGTAGGAATGTCTAGGGAGCCCAAGGTTTTGCCCTAACAAGGAAGGCTTAGGCTATGCCCCTGTGAAATTCATGAAAGCCTATGTGTCTCACAATAGTTTGTGAAGAGCAATGACAAGTATTGCAACAAACTTAAGTGCAAGCAAGTTGGGCACTTGGAGAGGGAATGTAAGAACAAGACTAACACATATACTCCATCAAATTTGATTCTTGTTGTTTACTTTCCAAGGGTGCTAATGGTATTCATGCTAGGTTCATTGGTATACATCTCAATTCTACATCAATATGTCTCCATCATTCTATTTTGGCATAGCGTGATTATTGGTTTTAACCCTTTTTGATAGACACTCAAAAAAGTGCCTACAAAATATGAAAAACATGACACAAAATGACGTCTAAAAATAAGAGTATATCAAAGACTAATTTGGTTATCTTCTTCCATCAATCATCCACTCAGAGCTTGAAAATCACATTCAAAAGACAACAAAGACAAATAATACCTACAAACACCATGGCCATCCAAGGCTTTGAAGACCACAAAGCCACACATCACGAACAACAAGATCTAGTACTCATAAAACATTAGCTGGAGGAAACCCCAAGGAATGTAGGCTTACAACTCTTCACCATTATAATAGAGCGTTGAAGATGCCATACCTTGCTATAGAATAGATCAAAATAATAGATCAGAATCACCACATTGAAAGCCTTGCTTCCCATGACAAACACACCAATTGCCATGATCTAAAGAGAACTAGCAGATCTGACAAACCATACACTAATTGACCCCTTGCCAACATCGAATCAAACATCATCGATGTAGGAAAAGACCAAAGAGACCTTATTCCAATACACCATATTACCACCACCTCATAATGTGTTTAGAAACTAAACTATAGATGAACAAGAATCAATAAAACCTAAATTTACAAAGGGGCTAGGTTCTGCTTCTATGTCCACTGACAGGTCACCGATTGGGAGAGAGGATGGGAACTGAGGCACAATGGCATGGGGTGGTAGTGGTGACTGTTTCTCTACCTTGTTTGGTGTTTTATATGGATGCTATCAACCAGCTTAACCCCTCCCCCTTCAATTTGGGTAGTTTTGTACCTTGCTCATGCACGAAAAAGGAAACCTGCACATGCTAATATGTGTCATCATGCAAATAGAAGTTTAGATAAACAATGAACCTATTTAATTAATATTATATTTGTAAATATACATCAAGACTAGATCATCAGAACATGCTCTACAAACAATTTGCTTATGGTATCCTTGATGACATGGCTGTTTGTGTAAGCGTCATCTTGCTTGTACATAAACTCCATTGTTCTTGTAAGGTTGAATATTCTCTCAAGTAACTCCTTCGGCACGTGATTGTTAGTGTTGAACCATTCCTTGTTAAAATCTTTCCATGTTTCCTCTATCATGTCTTGTATAATCTCACGTGCCACATGAATTGGTACTTTATGCTCTTTCATGCAGCTCTCGATTGTCGAAGCAACATGACAAGTCATTTTCTCTCGCTGCGTACAAATCAAATGTAATTCTTTGGTTATACTTTTAGGAAATGTGTAACACCAATGCATATACATGGTATCACATTACATTACTTTATGATATGGTCTGGTAAACCTATATATTTCTAGTAGTAGTATAAGCGAAACCGTAATTTGTGATAAGCTAAAACTGAAACTTTTATTTTACAAGCGGGTATAGTATAAGATATTTACCTCATATGATTTCAAATCATCAGAAAGTCTCAAAATAATGCAAAGTGTCTTCACCAATTTAGGTACATTAGATACCCAATCAAAAGCTTCTTTTGTGGCTATATCTGTCATTCCAACAAACGATGCACATGACAATAAGTGACAAGCACCGCTTCTTGCTGAAACCTGCAAGTGTTCCTCAACTGTTGCCGACACATACCCTTCTTCACGCCATTTGACCTCCTTATTGTAAGCTCTAACTAGATCTATAATCTGCATTAGTGGTACCTAGCTTTTAGTAGGGGTGGTTAATGAGCAAAGAAGTGAGTCTAGCTTAGTCTATTTAAAAAGCTCAAGCCTTTGTTAGTCTTGCTACAATGGTGGACCTCCCTTGATTCAAGGGTTGTTCATTTGATGACCTAAAATTTGAGTCTATATGCATATAACTTTCAATTATTAACTTATATATTTTTTGTTATAATTTTTATGTGATTTAGGATCTTTGAATGCCCAATGTAGAAATCCTACTTGGTAGCTTATCATTGTTAGTATTAAGATTAGTTAAAGTAGAGATGATATTAAGCAACTTTTCCTAATTTTATAAAATCTAAAATGATAATTCATGATGACATTACCAAAATCAACAACATGATTCAACAAATTCATTAGAACATAGATGTTTGTAGATTCAAATGGATTTTAATACTATATTTGACTTAGCAATTGAATGACATGTTTAATTGAACCAACTTGTAATGCTACCATAATACGAAAGAAACTAGAGTTCAATACATATTTTCATATTTGTCAGGCTCATTGAGACAATCGAATACACCATGTTGGTTCTATTATGCTTATAAAAAGTGGATATAGTTCTTTGTTGAAGAACACCTTCAAAATTATTTACTACATCCTTGACACAATTTTCCATGAGTATGATAGTAATAAGAGCATGAAATCGGTGAACCAAAAGGGTTAACTTACAAAGTTTTTTAGGTAGGGCATGCGGTACTTCTCCTCGGGCGATAGCTCATCCTCAATGCTTTGATAGGTATCCATAATTTTCCCAAAAATGAACTTCATGTTCTCTGGGAGACCATTAGCAACCATAGGGTCCCAGCTGGAAAAAAGTCACTTGCATAAATGATATAGAATTTACCATTTGGATCCACAAGTGATTGTTTGGCAAATTACTTATTTGTCTCATAGTTCATTAATAAATTCACAATGAACAAACATCGATGAATGATCACTGGACAATAAATCCATATTACATAAAATTGTTCCAATAATGTTACCATAAAAGATAAAACAATGTGGCAGAAAAGGATATGAGATTAAGTATACACACCTTTCTACACAACTTGTAAATAACTCACACTCTTGTAAAGTTCCATAGACATCATAAGTGTCATCCAAAATGGAAACTATGGCAAGCACTTTTGTCAATATTATTCGTCCTCGTGAGTAACTTGGTTCATAATATACCCCTACTATCCAAAAATAGCATTCCACAACTCTATCACGAGCAAATGATAACCTTGATTCAAGCTCCAGGTTCTTCCACCACCTGGATATTTGTTAACCACTATCTTAAATATAAATCTTCATTAAATTTGGAAACATAGAGTAAGCTCTACCTTTTTATGTTGGGGATAATTGATAGATATAAATTAGTTTTAGTCAGATCAGTAACTTCACCTTGTAATGATTCTAAGCTCTTGCTGATATTGGAGTTGTATGATATTAGAGTTCAACTTCGCGAGTTCCATTATCACTTCATTGGCTTGTCCATGGACAGCTATGTAGTACTTGGCTTCTGTTGACGGTCCTTAATGCTCATATTTAACCATCAATTAATCATGGAAAAGGATCCAAATGCAACCAACACCTAGACTTAGGGTTTTATCTGACAGAATTACACAAGTTTTGGTGTTTGTCTA
>Ga0182004_10001953_pt1 | contig 15715 bp, 21 predicted proteins | sample Sormic07211540_1_FD_120479 | JGI IMG/M metagenome (GOLD analysis project Ga0182004, IMG submission 120479) | Endophyte microbial communities from Sorghum bicolor roots, Mead, Nebraska, USA - 072115-40_1 MetaG | ecosystem: Host-associated > Plants > Roots > Unclassified | place: USA: Nebraska...
CCTGTCATCATAGATCTGAAAAATGCCATATTGTTGCTAAATCTATGTCAAACCAAATAAAGAAACACGTGGCTGGAGCATGATAACTGAGAAAGAATCCAGGATCAAACCTCTAATCTGCTCGTCTCTTCCACTCCAGTAGCCTGACACTTGAAAAGCAAGATCACATTTGATGCGTTCTGGTTTGGCTATAGCATGTGTGGACTAATAACCTGGAGAACCTTCATATCAGTTGTGCATGTTCATGGATTGCATGTCTATTCTCCCATGCCCTCCTGCCCTCTTGCATGGGTCCTAACAATGGCAAGCTGTATGCGTGTGAGGTGGTTTACCTCAGAAAAATCAGAATAAACGTTCCCTCTCCATGTATTAAATGAACCTTCTGGGAAAAGAATCATGTGAGGCAATACATGATTATAGCTGAGGGGGGTGATCTGTCCTGCAGCATGGACACCATACATCGTTACAATGAATTGTATGTCTATTGCCTCCCTCCTTGGATCCTGCAGACGCCACGCAATTTTCATATCAGGTTATAATATGTGAGAAAAACACAACTCTCCCTCCATAGATCTAGAAAAGATTTTAAAAAAATTAAAACAAATCATATGGATATGATACCTGCAAGGAGGGGGCTGACCACACCAAGGCCAGCAGAGTCCCTCTTGCCTGCACAACTCAGCTCTCTGGCCGCCCATCACCTGGATATCACTTCATACAAAAAGCTGGTGAAACATTGTAGTTTGGTGGAATAGGATAAGAGATAGCACATACATATATTTAAGGTCACAAAAATTGCATTAGAACAGTGGGAGCGTAGATCCTTAAAACAAAAAAAAGTTGATAGTGGTTGAAATAAAGCTAAGTTTAGAGCGATTTCAAGATAGCTGAAATCAAAACCATTTCATTTAAATAACATGGGGAATATCATCTTTTAAATGCAACCGACCAAGATGTATTTTGCAATCTGCAATAGAGCTAAACATTATAAGATATGCAGAAAAAAGAATGAAATGTTTAGTTGATAAAGAGTTTGTAAACATTATGATCATCAATCCTAGGAAATATGAAACAAAATGGGATGGAACTATCAACCTAAGAGTCAAATACCAAACACAAATCAACCCTACATCTCCAAAAATAAATCTCATAAATAATTTGAATGGAAGCTTTTTCAAGCAAAAAGCATGCAACCAAAATCGCTGCACCTCGTCAAGCAGGAACACAGCAGTAGTTCCAATATCTACAATCTAGAAAATGAAGCTTGGGAATGAACTAATCCATCACAAAATCAAAATAGTTGGATAGGTTTCTCTCTATTATACCCCTAGTCACCGTGTTCCCGGGTCGACCGAGTCAAGGAACGGGAACGAGGAACGTGGTACGCCGATTTAATTTTCAATACTGTTTGAAACGACTGAGTATATAGCTTCAGCACGTCCCAAATTAATATGGATCGAGATCCAAATTAATTTGGGACGACGTTCCGGGAACGACGAGAAGGAACGAGGGAGAAGTGCTTCTGGCGCTCACCGTGGTGGTGTACATCCAGGAGATAAATGGAGGCAGTGTCACAGGAATCTGATAAGCTTTAGTCGCTTTTGCTTTTGTTGAGAAATTCGTTCACGCGGTGGTGGATAGCCAATTTGTCGGCAGAAGCCTCGCCTTAGCAGTTACTAGCTAGCAAGCACCAAACAGCTGTTCTCGAGAAAGAAATGATGTTTAATGAGAGTTGAACATGCTGGTAGGCAGCGGGCCTGAAATCTGGATAGCCTTGTTTACTTCCCAAAAATTTTGCAAAATTTTTCAAATTTCCTGTCACATCGAATCTTTAAACGTATACATGAAGTATTAAATATAGATAAAAATAAAAACTAATTGCACAGTTTGGTCGGAATTGACGACATGAATCTTTTGAGCCTAGTTAGTCTACAATTGGACAATATTTGTCAAATACAAACGAAAACGTTACTATTCATATTTTACAAAATTTTTTGGAACTAAAGATGTCTACAGCAGTCCAAAACCTGCTACCATTAAATAAATTCCAGAAGCATAATTTGTGATACGAAAGTTCCAGTGCAAACAGCCCTGGCGTACAAACATAACAGCATTCAGTGCAAATATTACAAAGATAAGATTAGCTACATTAAGTGCATATATATGTTATTACAAAAGTAAACAATGGAACTATCCTAATTGACTCTTTTACTCAGTCCGCTTTTTGGAGGGTCTCTTCCTCCGCTTCCTCCTTGGCAGTGACGATGGTGTTGGTGGGTCTTTCTCCACTTCCTCCTCTATGTTTTTGCTACGCTTCCTCCTTGGTGGTGACGGTGGTGTTGGTGGGTCTTTCTCCACTTCCTCCTCTATGTTTTTGCTACGCTTCCTCCTTGGTGGTGACGGTGGTGCTGGACCAACAAGTGACTTCAGTATTTCTTTGAAATGCGTTGCAGTTATCGCCACCCTTATCTCACTCTCTGTGCGGCAGTCTGTCAAGACAACTCCCAGAGCAATACTCTTTGTACTGCCATTGTCAGTAGTAAACACGGGTGCTCCTATCAAGTCTGTCTTCCCAGCTTCGCATGATACAAGAAAATAATTCTCTGAATGAACTGCCAATTTTCTATAATTCTCTAGAAGATATGACCGGAGAGACTCCACAACTATAAAACTAGGCTGATAATAGCTGTTGGTAGGAGACTGAGGAGGGAGTATGAATGTAGAAGACGGGGTGAGAAGGGACGAGTTGGACTCCATCCAGTTAACTTCCTCACAACTTGTATGAACTTTTGTTGTAAGCAAACAAAAGCCCCCCTTTGCAGACACCGCTGCTCGTGCCCTAGACTGAATTCCATCAAAGAAACATACGCCCAAATGTTTCCGTCCGCTCACAAAGCTTGAAGGAGCAACAACCAGTGTCGCTGAAGTGTTTGCCACAGCCACGAATCCAGTACAGTAATCCCCAGTAATTTTCCTATCAAACACAACTACCACACATCTCATAGCCTGTGTGGCGCTTCGAGGGATTTCAGGTCTCATGGCCCCTCCCTAAACAAAATAAAATTGGGTTGAATCAGTATAAAAAACAAATTATGAACGCAGAGACAGGGCACCCGGCCGGCCTGCTTTTGTTCGGCAAAAAACAGTGGCGGCGGCGAGCTTGTTTACGCCAGCGCGGTGCGTGTGGTAAGCTTAAGCTAGGGTCTTGGGCTGGTGAACGTGCGTGTCCGAGCGGTGGGCGTGGTCGCGAGCGCGGCAAGGTCGAAGGTCACGGTGGTGCAGCGGTCAGTGCCGTGGTGGCCGCGTACAAAGGCCAGGCTGGGAGAGGACGGCAACGGTGGGTCGTGCGTGCAGGGCAGGCTAGGAGACCGCTCTAGCTAGGGGTCCGATGAACATACCGGCCGGACCTACCCCGTCGCATCCACTGCACTACGCGCAAGGACGCGGCAGGAGAAGGCGGACACCGGACGAGGGCGTCGCGTGCTCGGTTCGGTGGTCGCCGGCTGGTGGCGGCGGCAAGGCAGAGGCCAGGCCACTGCCGCGCGTGTGCGCCGCGGTGCGTGGTGGTTCCGCGAGTGTCGAGCCGCGGCGTGACGCCGGTCGGCAAGGGAGGGCAGAGTCTGGGTTTGTTTGTGTAAGGCCGTGCCGTGTGCGGGTTAAGGCCACGCACGGCGAAGAAAAAGCAAGGCCTTGGGGCCTTATGTTCACCGGAGGGAGAGGAAGAGAAGACCGTGCTCGGCGAAGAGGGCGGAGGAGTTCGGTGTGTGCGCGCGAGAGAGTGCGGTCATGCCCGTGGTGACTCCCGTGGCGAGCGTGCGGTGGTGCCGTACCCGAGCTCGAGCTCGCCGGCGTGCGTGTGCTGTGCGCCACGGAACAACGGCGTTCCGCGGCCTGGCGGAGTCGCGACAACGCGCGACGAGGGTGAGGCGGCACGACGGCCGAGCAGGTTGCGAACCAAGAAAAAGGAGGTGGCTTTCGTCTGTGAACTCACCAGAGGGCTCGACGCCGGGAGTTCGCGCGGTGCAGGCAGAACGCGCACGCCGGCGTGGTGGTGACGGCGTCGCGGCTACGTCGAAGCTGGTGACTGTTGGAGGCGTGGCTGCGGCTCAGGTGAGGACGCGTTCCCGAGCGGCGCGGCTTGGCGACAAGGGCGCAGCGGCTCGCGGGCGAAGTCGTCGGTACGTGGCTCCCCTGCAATGAAGCGGGAGCACGGCACGAAGGCCGGTCAGAGGCGAGAACGATGATAGGTGAGCCAAAGGTGGAAGCTTGGCGAGGGGATGGGCTCACCGATGGCTTGGGGATGAAGGCGATGAAGACGGTGGTCACCGATGGGTGGTCGCAGTCGCAGCAGCGGGGCAGCTCGGCGCGGTGGTCTCGCGGGTGCAGACTCGACGCGTGGGGCGTCGGGGCGAGGAAAGCGGGGTCGTGTGGCTCGAACGGTCGTCGTCGTGCTCCGGCGGACTCGGCAGCAGCAGCTCTGTTCGGCGCAGGCGGGTAGCGGCGGGGCGACGTGCTGCCGTACGTAGCGGACGCGTCCGCGCTCGGCTCACGTCCGAGGTAGCGGCTCCGGCTGCAAGGCGGAGGGTCAGGATGGTCACCATGCAGGCAAAAGGAGGGATCTTTGGGGCTGTGGAGGCTCACCGGGTTGCGCCTGGACATGGAGTCGGGGCTGCGACGAGCACTGCTCCCCGGCGAGGCGAGGATCGATGTGGCTTCACAACGCGGACGTTGACGAGGACGAGGGCCCGACGATGGCGTGCTCGGTGTGGCTGGTTCCGGCAAGCGAGCGCAGAGGCCGTGCTCTGGCGCGCGTGGCGGCGCGGACAGGAAGGAGTGGGTGAGGGCGAGGCTTCGACTTGGGTTTTATATCCCGGAGGCTAGGGTTCTAGGTGAAGGCGCTGCCGTCCGGGCTGCTTGATGGGACGGCCGGTGCACGTGGCGGTCATCCGATGCCTGGGGCAGGTGGCGCGCGCGGCTGGGAACCTTCGAGAAGAGCTAGGGTTCGGGCGCAACGCAATTTGCGGAGCGGATTGCGGCTCGGCGGGGTCCGCACTGTCGTCCGTCGCGGAGCTGGCTGGTGCGGTGCGACGGAAAGCGGAGGTGCGCGGTTGTACGGAGGTAGAAGGCGACGGCGCGGGGTAACGGAGAGGAGACGGAGGTAGCGGCTCCCATCCAGTTACCTGGCTGGCGAGTGGGTCCGGGACTCCGGGCTGCGGCGTCGTGCGTTCGAGAGAGGGAGAGCGTGCGGCGGCTCCCTGCGCGTGCAGCGCACGTGAGGGCAAGGGAGTGGGAGCTGGGCCGATGAAATTGATATTTCGTCCGATGACACAAAGGAGGTAAAGTTAGAGGCTTAGAGCGAACACTTAGAACGTTTGCCATCCAAAAAATTGATCTAGAGGTTGGAGTACCCTGTGATGGTTCTTGGTGTGGCGTAATTGGTGCTAGAGCATCTCTAGCAGTTTTCCAATACATCTCTCCCAATAACATACTCATGGGGTATAGTTGTCGACAAAAAATTGCTCGGCAGTCCACCAAAGGGAAACCTGAGGTGGTAATTTGTTGTTGTTGTTGTTGTTGTAGAGGTGAGCGAGATCAGGAACCGGATGGTAATACAAGCACCGAGACACAAGATTTAGACAAGTTCAGCTGTTATTATGAGGTAATTATATTTTGCTGGCAGTTGATGAGTCCAAAAACACAATGACCATTAACTTCCAAGATGCTAAGCAGCTATTGAATCATTTTCATGTTCATGTCACTGTTCTATGCTTATCCATCAAGTCTTCTGTTCAACCTGGCTATTTGTTCTCTTTTCACCATCCTTTTAATGTAAGAGCAGCATTCGAATTCTGAAATTATAAGAAATGACCATGGGTTTGGGTTTAGTGTTGTGGCATGCTACTATACCTTGCACGTTTGGATTTTTTTTAACTTTATGAAATTATTGTATTATAAGTACATTAGACAAAAGGTGTTTCAACTATATATAACATAATTATTATACTGATGATTTCTATAAAAATTTTGTAATTATATTTCTTTTTTTATCCTTGATATATTTTCTCCTAGTTACATGCAAAGCTTGAGACACTTAGAGACGAACCCTTGTGTGTGGATCGTACATGCCTGAATTGGAACTTGTAGCAAAGATCCGAGGACAACGTCTTTTTCCCTCCTTCCTTATGATATTTCTTTCCGACCATGTGAGCCAAAGAGCAATGATCATCAACATCTTTGTTTGCTCTCTAGTTTTCAGAATTATCTCCACTGCTCCCATAGTAGTCTGGGACAACATCAGCTATCTTCTCTCGGCCTCCAAACCCAAAAGTTGCCAAAGTTGTTTTGCATATTTGCATTTGAAGAACAGGTGCCCCCCATCTTCTCCTAGATGATTGCAGACCGGGCATCTTGTGTCAATCTTCATGCCTCGTCGGACAAGATTACATCTGAGAGGGTGACTGTTGTGTGCAAATCACCATAAGAAGTGCTTAATCTTGTTTGGGCATTTCAACTTCCATACTACTTTCCACAGTCCACTAGGACCAGTATTGCTGCCGCCTTGCTGGCCACTTGGCAATCTAGATCTCATCAGGGCTTCATGCGCCACCTTGTAAGCGCTCTTTACATTGAAGATTTTGTGTTTGTCGAAGTGCCAGGCGATAGTGTCATCTCTACCTTGGTGGACTGGAATCGCGAGGATCAGATCAGCATCTTCCTTCCAGAACAAGTCCTGAACTAGATGCTCATCCCATTGACCTGTGTAAGGGTGAACTAGCTCAGCAACCTCCACAAGGATGTTATGGGCACGTGGGGTGATCGGCCTTCTTGTGAAATCCCTCACGATCCAAGGGTCTGACCAGATATTAAGGCCTACCCCATCCCCAACCCTCCAAATCATTCCATTCTTCATAACTTTTAAGCCTTCCAGTATACTCCGTCAAGAATATGACATCCCCGCCTTCGGTTTGGCTTGGAGCACCGAAGTGTTTGGGTAGTATTTGGCTTTCAAAATCCTTGCACATAGAGAGTTCGGTTGCTGCAGAAGGCGCCAACCTTGTTTCATGAGCATAGACAGATTGAAGGAGTGGATATCTCTGAACCCGAGACCACCCTCCTCCTTCAGTTTTAGCAACTGATCTTTGCTCAGCCAATGAATTTTGTGCTTCCCCTCCTGATGATTCCACTAGAAACGATAGATCATGGCTCCAATGTGGTCACATAGCGTTTTGGTTAGATCAAAACAGCCCATAGCAAATGTCAGGATCGCCTGTGCCACTGCCTTTATCAAGATCTCCTTTCCTGCCCAGGACAAAAATTTCTCATTCCATCCCTACATTCGCTTCCAAATCCGGTCCTTCAGATAGGCAAAGGTGTTCATCTTGGACTTTCCCACGTGCACTACCTCTCATTCATGGTCTCCTTCGTCACTTGTAGCAAATCACACACCACCTTCTTTTGATCCGGCTTTGTATTCTTACTAAATAGGATGGCTGATTTTGTTTTGTTTATAACTTGACCCGAACAAGCTTCATGTAATTGGAGAATATTCTACAAGTGCTTGCAATCCCCCTCACTCGCCCGAATCAAAATTAGAGAGTCGTCGGTGAATAACAATTGTGAAATGCTTGGTGCACTATGACAGATTTTACTCCAGCGATTAAACCTTCTTCTTCCCCTTTTCTGAACAAAGCTGAAAATGCTTCAGCACACAACAAGAAGAGGTAAGGGGACAAAGGATCCCCTTGCCGCAGACCCCTTCTCGGCGTGAAACTTTCAGAGAGGTCACCATTGACTTTAACTCGGTACCTCACTGTTGTAACACACTCCATGATCAGTGAAATCCACCGCTCATGAAACCACAACTGTCTAATCATCCTCTCCAAAAAGCACCATTCAACCCTATCATATGCCTTGCTCATGTCAAGCTTGATAGCTGCATAGCCCACTTTGCCTTCTCTTTTATTCACCAGGAAATGAGTTAGCTCGTAAGCAATGAGGATGTTATCAGAGATCAAACGCCCTAGAAAGAAAGCACTTTGATTAGGGGTAATAATTTGAGGGAGCACCTCTCGCAGTCTGTTGGCAAGCACTTTAGACACCACCTTGTAGACCACATTGCAGAGACTAATGGGCCTCAGATCAGTCACCTTTTGTGTTCGGTCCACCTTCGGAATGAGAGATATGATCGTATCATTGCAACCTTAATGCATCTAACACCCCTTCAGCACAGTCTGGACTTCCTTGACTAGTTGCTCTCGGACTATATCCTAGTATTTCTTAAAGAACACAACCGGCATACCATTTGGACCCAGAGCCTTTAGGTCACCAATTGCCTGTAAAGCCCCCTTAATTTCGTCAACTATGAACTCAGCAGTAAGGGAGGCATTCATTTCCATGGTTACAACAGGTTGCACGACAGCTAGGAGCTGCTGCACATACTCCCCTTCCGTCTCTGTACCGGACCTAAAAAGCTAGGAAAAATAGTTAGAAATAAACTCCTTCTCCACCTCCTCCACCACCCAATCTCCATTCTCCCTCTGTACATCACCTATTCTATTTCTTCTCCTCCTAACTGAACACGCATTGTGGAAGTATGTTGTATTACGATCTCCATACTGTAACCAGTTGACATGTGCTCGTTGTCCCCAAATATGTCTACTTGCTCCTCCAGCCGATCTACTTTAAAACTCCAGGTCACCTCTCTCTGGGTTGACTCATCACTAATTGGGCCCTTCGCCATTTATCCAGCTCCTTTTTAGCCTTTTTCAGACGTTTCTCCACATCACCAACACATTAACGCTCCAATCCTGCAGGCTACTCGCTACTCCTCTCAGACATTCCCCCAGGCGACGATCAGTACCCGACCTTCTTTCCCATGCATCCTCAATCACCTAACAACACCCTCCTCCTTGATCTAATTTGCCTCAAACCTAAACCCGCTACCTCCTCCCTTGCTCCTACTGAACATCTCAGTCTCAATAACTACAGGCCTATGGTCAGAGTGATATGGATATCCATTTTTCACCTGCATGAGCAGAAACTTCATACGCCAACCCGCATTCACGACAGCTCGATCTAATCTCTCCCTGATATGTGAGTTGCCTGTATTTTGTTTATTTCTCCACGTGAATATATCACCAGAGAAGCCCAAATCACCAAGTTCACAGGTCTCCTAGGCACTTTTGAAGCGGTCAAGACAGGCTTGTGATCTCAGCACACCACCTTCCTTCTCATGATGGTAAAGGATCTCATTAAAATCACCCGCACAAACCCATGGAAGCTGCTCATTGTCTTGATCCTTCAACCACTCCAACCGTTCCCAAGTTTTATATTTCAGCTTGGGATCCCCATAAATTCCAGTGAAACACCATTTGTCCCCACCGGTCTCCAGGACCTCTAGATCAATGTGGTTTTTTGATTTACTCTTCAAAACCACATCGATCCCACACCTCCACAACTCAACGAGACCCCTGCCTTTTCCTTTGCAGTCCACCACCGTCAAGTTCACTAAACTCAACTTCTTCTTAAACACCATCATCCTCCTCCCGTCGAGTTTGGTTTCAGACAAGAAGAGAATATATGCTTCCTCAGCTTTATGGCACCGAAGAAGCCCTCAAACTGCCCAGGTGTTTCCCAACCCCCGATAATTCTAGCACACAAGCTTCATTGATCCCCACAGGACCAGTTCGCCGGCCCTGCCTTCATTACATCAACTACAGAAGATTCCTCCATCAGCTTGCCGAGTTTGAGTGCTCGGTCCAGGCCATCGACAACCATATCTTCCTCCTCCCCCTGGTGGCTCTTCTTCTCAGCAATTTCTCCACCCTCCCCCTTCTCTTTGTTTTCCTTGGGCCAAATAATTCTTTTGAAGCCCCTACCTTTACTGCCGCCTTCTGCCTTTTGATCCACATTACGCTCTATGTCTCCCACCGCACCCTGCTTAACACTATTCTGGTCACTATGCAGAACTGAAGTCTCCAAGTTCATATTCTCTAGCTCTGTAGCAGATGGTTCAAAAGTTAGAGCCTTTTTTGAGCCCCCTACTGATAACGGCGCCTTGGCTACCTTCAGAGGACTCAGCACCTCCTGCTCCTCCCCGCTTAGCAACCCCTTCTCCTTCTATCGGTGTCTGGACTCGGGGTCCAGGCTCTGACGAGTAATGAATCTGCGTGTCCCTTAACCCAAATGGTGATGCAAGAAAACACAGGGTGTTTATACTGGTTTGGGCCAAAGGTGCCCTACGCCCAGTGAGAGGGTCAGAGCCTGTATTGTCTTGCACCCGAGAGTGCTTGTAGTAGGGGAATACAAGTCTATTGTGAGAGAGGGGTGAGTCCTAGGTCTTGGCTTGGGGAGTATGTGAGGGAGTGAGCTCAGTGCCCTGAGGCGTCTGACTCTGTGTGTATGTGTGGTGGTTGAGTGTTTCTTGGAGTGGGAATGATCGTGTGTTCACGTGTCCCCTAAGGGGTGCCCTGCCTCCCTTTTTATAGCCACAAGGGGGTAGGGTTTTTACATATGTAAGTTTGGTAATTTATCCTTAGTATATGCTGGGGAGTTATGGCGTCGATACTGTGGAGATCGGTTGCCTCGTCCTTGTGATATGGGCAGTGGCGTGGTCGTCCCTGTTGGTGGTGTTGCCGAGCCCTGTTTGAGTCGTGGTCGTCGGATCCGAGGCCCTATAGTCCATCATGCAATAGTAGAACAGTAATTGCCAGGGTATGGCAATAGTGGCACGGGTTAACTCCTCCCATCCCTCTCACAGTCATGCCGTACTCACATTGACAGAGGTGAGGTGTTACATGGATGGGAGTTGGTGAAATAGTGGGTGTCATGCCCTGTCACGGCGTGGGAGGCGTGGCTCACATCGCGTCAGTGGTACGACCGCCGTGTGTGAGAAGCCTGGCGCCGAGGCCGAGGCTCGGGTGAGGCGTCGATTGCGCTCGAGGCCAGGGCTCGGGCGAGGCATTGATTGCGCTCGAGGCTAGGGGCTCGGTTGAGGCATTTGATTGCGCTCGAGGCCAGGGGCTCGCGCGAGGCGTTGATTGCACTCGAGGCTAGGGGCTCAGGCGAGGCGTTGATTGCGCTCAAGGCTTGGGCTCGGGCGAGGCATTGATTGCGCTCGAGGCCTGTCCATGTTCCTTTTTGCCGCTTTTTTCCCTCTTGGTTCGGGTATCCCAGTTTATGGTACCCAATAGTAGCCCCCGAGCCTATGGAGGAGTTGGGATACTCCTTCAAAGGCTCTTTTGAGGGAAACTGCTTGTCCGAGGCTCTTATTTCTTCTAGGGGGTGCACGCGAGCGCACCCACCGGGTGTAGCCCCCAAGCCCTTGGAGGAATGGTGTCATTCCTTCAAGGGCTTTTACTCCTTATTGCTTTAGGGAGCTTATGAGGAACAGGGTGCATGTTCTTTTCATGCAGTGCCCGTTTCTCCGGCGCAGGTGGAGCCCCTGAGCCTCTACTCATAGGCAAGGGTCGATCAGGGACTTCCCCGACTTGATTTTACGCCCCTCGTTCATTCTTTCGCTCGGAGGAGGGATAGGAAGCATCGCACTACCCTCGGTGGGCGAGTAACGACGTTCCTAGGGAGCTCCTAACGGGTAAGTCCAAGTAGATGTCTGAGTCCCGTTCGATAGGGGTCGGCTTGTGGTGTTATGGGCACATCTTAATATACCCGAGGGCGGTCGCGGTGGGTGTCGGTACCATTCGATAGGTTCTAAGGGCTCGATGCCTCCCTCGATGGGATCCCACTAACACGACACCCGCATGGGTCTCGGACATGACTGTTAGGGATGCGCCGAGCCTCTTTTAGACTCGGACCATGGCCTCTCTTGGGCTCGTCCCCAGTTGTTGGTGCAAAAGTAGATCTGCAAACACAAAGGGCTAATACCCGATTTAACGTTAAGGCGTGTCAGCCGATTTGACCTTACAATCGACAAAGGTGATAACTCGACTACTTTGGTCCCGACAACAGCGATGCGCCCGGATGTCACGGCCAAGAGGTATTCACGCAGAACTCAAGAACTCGCCGAGGTTGACTCGATGAATTCCTAAGAACTCGTAAGTAAAAGAAAATATGCAAGTTGACGAAGTCGTCGAAAAAGTAGATGCTGGAATAGATGTAAAAACTTGTGTTTGATTGATTGTGTATCTCCTTACATCGCTACGGGGTCTCATATTTATACCCTGCCCAAAAAGGGTTACAATCAGACACGACTAGGACTCGAATTCCAAATCAAACGGAATCCGTATACAAAGCAAACTCGAATAACTATGGAAAGCATTAAATTATCTTCCACAACCGATCGGTACACCACCATGAGTTGATCGACAACTCTTGTGCCTTTCTCTATGACCATCGGCGAACCACCTCTCGTAGCCATCGGCAACCATCAGCACCAGTCATCGGCACGGATCCATCACCACCCCTGGACTTAGCCATATTCTGTCGTTTTCTCATCGGCACCAACCCTCATCGGCAACTCTTCTGTGAACTAGTTACTACTTTTCTGCTTGCCGATCTACACCTTATTAACTCTAGATATGCGTCCAAAGATAATGTCCAAAAATGGTGTCAACACATGCCCCCCAATTTCGGAGTATAAAATCATTAATGCTCCGAAATTCTCTCCAATAAATACGCCATTTTCGCAATTATTTCCTTCTAACAGTCATTAATTACCAAATCCAAACAACCTCAGCCCGGCTCTCTAGTATATACCTCGAATCTCTCAACTTTTCAAACCAAATCTCCTAAATATACGTTCATCGGCAATATTTCCGTTAGAGAGAAACTACCGATGAACCGACCAAGAGATCTCGCATAGTAAAATATCTTCAAAATCATGACCGCTTGCTGTCAAATCACCTGCACAATCCCTTGATTACCGTGCGAACAGTTACCATATCCAACTGAACATCCTCGTAGTCACAAATGCCCCTGCTTACTTTACCCTATAAATACTGCCTTCTCCGATACTCTTCCTCCATCTTATCATTCCACATCCTCAAACCCACCTTTCTGGCGGTGGCACTGTTCGAGAAACTCAAGAACTCCGGCAAGGATCTCCTCCAACAATCTTCCGAGTTTTCGATCCCTTCCTCCTCTCAGGAAGAAATGGCCATCAACTTCGTCGTTCGTGAGGTCAATTCAGCATCTCCTTTCTTCCTTTCACCGTATTTTTGATTTTTTTTTCATACAATTATTTACTTGGTATTTTCTCTCTTCCTTTTCCCTGTTTTTTCAGCCTCCAAACTTCTTTAGGTATTGGCCGATAAAATTGTTATTCCCACCGATCAACCCCATTTTCAATGCCTCGGTCTATTGGGAAACTCAGATCCTACCGATTTGATAAATGCAGAAACCAACAGGATCCCCTTTAGAGCTGAGAACTTCTCATTAGATCTGTGGAAGGACACTTTTCGATCCTGGCCTAGTTCTACCAAAGGGTGGAGAGACTGGTTCCTGAGAATCGGCAACTCAAATGAAGTCCAATGGGGTGAGCGTAAACTAGACCAGTGCATTAGGCTGTCCATTGCCGATATGGAAAGAAACGAATCATTGTTGATAGCAGCTTCGTATTTTTGGTCAGACACCCTCAATGCTTTCGTGTTTGGCCACAGCCCTGCTTCTCCTACCCTTGCCGATGTACTTATGCTTACTGGTCTAGAAATAACAACTGCCGATGATAGCCACCTGTTCGACAGTAAGCCTAAATGTAAGGTAGAAACTCGCAGCATCGGCGGTTGGTTGGGGTACATTCAGAAGTACCGAAAAATAGGACCAGTTGGGCAAAGGGAACACGCCATATTTCTGAATATGTGGCTAGATAAATTTGTATTTTGCGGCCGATCGGCATGTCCAACTTCTGTTTATCTATGGGCAGTAGAGAAACTAGCCAGCGGTGGTCGCTTCCCCCTTGGCCGATACTTGTTAGGCTCTGTTTATCATCTCCTTCATCAAGTAGCCGAGAAGCTTTTGTTGGGCCAACCCATCGGCAACTTAGGAGGACCTTGGTGGTTCATCAACATGTGGCTCGGTGTTCACATGCACAAACGCCTCGGATTTGACCTCTTCGCACAGCGTTTTCCCAGAGATATTGCCGAAGATCATGAATTGGCTGATGAAGAATCGGCAACTCGTCCACCCTTAAACTATGGCGAGGCTGCTATAGTCCTACCTGGTACTGGTAGCAATGAAGACCAAGTCAGTCGATTCTTTCAAACTTTATATGAGGGTCTTTCCAAAGATCAGCGGGCATGGATGCCTTATGAAGATCCAGAAACCAAATTCCCGCTCACTTTCCACCCTTTCGATGACGCTCTCAACAAGGACAACGATCTGATGATGGCAATGATCACTCCAAGGGCCATACCAGTTAATGTTTTTGGCAGTGGGAAGACCTCCAACCCCACTTATGAATTCTATAACCCATCGGCACTGGCTCATCAACTGGCATTTAGACAGCTGCCGATTGGACTTTGTTATGCCGATGTAGTGAATCCAAGGGAGACCATAACCAGCGGACTTGAGTGGATAAGAATAGCTCAACTTCAGCCAAATGCCGATACATCAGAGATTGATTTATTGGCATGGATCCCAGCTCTCTTCATCACTCAGGCATACAAACAGTGGTGGGAAGAGTGGAAAAAACATCTGTTCTGCACATCGGCCCTGACATACCATGGTATGATCGACCCCAAGTATAAGATCCCCGAAAACACTGTAAGTCTCCAACCGATACCTCAGTTCTTTTGTTACTACGAAGCAAGTAAGTAAGTTTCTGATCTCCACTCTTTATTTTCGACATTTGATTACCAGATAACTTATCTTTGCTCCTTTTTTAGGAACAAGATTCTCCAGACAGCTTGTTCTCCTTCGCCATCGAAATCTCCGATGATGAGGGTGAAGAAGCGAGCTCTTCCCAAGCAATAGGGGTCTCATCAGTAGAAATCAAAGCCAAGCTAGAAAACCTGTTGGCCCTGCTGCTTCAAGATACTGCTCAGTTGGTTGATGACTCCGATCCAGCTAAAGCTCTGTTTAAAACCCTTCGGGGCCAGATCCCAGCCGATGCTTCAGTACCAAAAGGCTACCCAACGTCTTGCCGATAGAGCTGCTCACGTCCAACTCACAGAGGAAGTAATGCAAGTAAAGCGACTTGCCGATGAGAACATAAGAGTATCGGCATTTTGCAGTCTTCAGAAGAGACGCTGAAACAGAAAATTTTTGATATATCGGCAAGAAGGGAAACTCTGCTAGCCGAGCTCAAACAAGTGGAAGAAGCCTTAACTCAAGCTCAGCAAGAAGAAAGCCAGCTGTCTGAGATGATCAAAACTCTCCAACAAGAATGTAACATCCAGGCCCGCAAGGCACTGCAGATGAAGAAGAAACTGAAGCCAGTGGAGGGCTCTGCCGATGAAGACATCTGGGAGATAGAAGAAGCTGACCAGATTCGCCTACGCGCCATATCGGCCATTCAAGCCTTGCTGAATCTGTAAGCTCCTCATCGGCGGCTTGTTTCGTCCCACCCTTAGAGACTTCTGATCATTCCAGTCTAGCCGATAGGACTGTTATCGGCACCTTTTAAAACATTATGCGTAGCCCCAGATACATTTTATCCAGCCGATAGGAGTGTTATCGGCACTTAAAGTTTTATGCATCGACCCAGATGCTTGGGTAATACCTCTTTAGATATTTTCCATTCAATGCTCTGGGAAATTCA
>Ga0182004_10001954_pt1 | contig 15711 bp, 9 predicted proteins | sample Sormic07211540_1_FD_120479 | JGI IMG/M metagenome (GOLD analysis project Ga0182004, IMG submission 120479) | Endophyte microbial communities from Sorghum bicolor roots, Mead, Nebraska, USA - 072115-40_1 MetaG | ecosystem: Host-associated > Plants > Roots > Unclassified | place: USA: Nebraska...
GTGACAAATATTATCCAATCATGGACTAACTAAGATCAAAAGATTCGTCTCGTGATTTACAGCTAAACTGTGTAATTAGTTTTTATTTTCGTCTATATTTAATATTTCAGGTATGTGCCACAAGATTCGATGTGACGGGGAATCTTGAAAACTTTTTGGTTTTCAGGATGAACTAAACAAGGCCTAGTGTTCATTTTCTTAGAATAAATTAGCATCAGCCAGCCAATCATGGCCGTTGGATCGGTCGTGTATCCATGTGATGACGTTGGCTTTATGTGAGAGTCATTGTTCTCTCTCTTTCTGTTCGTCGGTGAGTTGTTATACTCCACTAATGGAATCAAATAAGAATCCCTAAACAGCTGTGGGTGCAGCGATGCCTTCCCATGCACGCCATAGAACTGTCAGTGTCAGGTTCCGGAAAGTATATGCAGTGCTCTTAGCTTGGGGAGGTCTTAATGTCTTCCTATATGCAATGGCAAGCATCAGAAAATGATGTCTTAACATGCAAAACACAGCTTGGGGATATCAAATAAGAAGGCATCTTTGAACTGCGAAACATTGCTTCATTCTTCAGGCATGAGGCATCAGGACAAACAACACTGGGAAGAAAAAGAGGTTTCAACTCCTGAAACCTGAAGCTTCTGCTGGTCTGGTCATTACAATTGCGATGCCTCCGACAATGTACATGTATCAACAGAGACGGTCTAATAACCTCGCCGACAATGTATCAACGAAGGGCTGCGGCGGTGTCTGTCGGCCATTGTTGTGTGTCTTTCTGCCAACCTGTGCATACTTTATCAGGATCTAACATACAGTCGGCGTTCAGCTCGTCAAACTCGTTTTTGTCTCTAGGCAGAAAAACACCTGGACGCTAAGTTCTGGGATCTGCGCGTACGTCTGCATCATTTTGTTGTTTCTGTTTTACACGAAACAGATACAAATTGCTTTAGGCCTTGTTTAGTTCCCAAAAACTACCAAAAATTTTTAAAATTCCCCGTCACATCGAATCTTAGGACACATGCATGAAACATTAAATATGGATAAAAATTAAAACTAATTACACAGTTTATCTGTAAATCGCGAGAAGAATCTTTTAACCCTAGTTAGTTTATGATTGGAGAATATTTGTGACAAACAAACGAAAGTGCTACAGTACCCGAAGCCAAAATTTTTTGCAAACTGACCGGACCAGGCGCCACTAAAATTCAGATAGTGTACAGCACGCGGTAGACTTCCGATCAATGTCATCAGAGCGTCCAATAATGTTTATATATTGTCAATTGGAGGATATATGTGACTTCTTGTTGGTAAAAGTAGTACTAGCATTTCGTCGGATGCATGCGTTGAATTTCCAAGTCTGATCTCTGGCCATATCTTGCACCGAAAGAACAGTAAGTCAGTAACTACGACCTGAAACTGATCTAGTCAATATGGAGATCGCCATCGGATGTGACACTCTTCATTAATGACTAAGAGGACCCATCTACGTATCTATCAGCATGTAATAATTATACAAGTTACAAAGGTTGAAATCAATTAACGTTCTACGCGATGATCGAGCTGCTTTGCACTCCACTGCCATTCGTCCAATCCTTTGTGTTGTCGAGTTGTGTGGCATGTTTGTTTGACCAAGAAGCGAGCATGTGGTGGAGTGAAAATAGATCATCAGCTGTTCTTTGCACGTGTCACGACTTTATTTTGGAACCAGTATTCATTGTGAATCTTACCGTAATTGATTATATAACATGTGGATTGATCTTGTTCCTTGATACATACTCCCTTGATTAAAAAATAGTCTATTTGATAGGACTTTTCTCCGAAGTCCTAACAAACAGTTTAGGAGGATGAGCCGATTTTTCCAGTGAAAAAAGTAGAAGCCCCTTGAGGAGGAGCTCTAACAAACAAGGCTTATTAAGAAGTCAACCGATTTCAGATTTGTTTTTAGTGGACCTTGTCCAGATAACTCCTTGACTTCGTATGACCCTTCATGTTTACCTAAATTTATTTTAGGATTTATAACGCTACTTTTTTTTATTATAGAAAATGCATTCGTCGATGGTGAGGTGTTTATAGTAATTTCATTAATGTTAAGATCTGTCAGCTTAAATTTTTCAAGGTGCTCAAAGAGTTAGATGTGTGTACTAGTACCTTGTCTTGTATAGGTAAATGTGTGCACATATATATACTAGGTGGCTGCATATGTAACGTGATTTGGAAAAGTATTATAAAAAACAGCATATAATTTTTTTTTAGAGAATAGGAGGGGCAGGAGAGCCCCTGCTGGAAAACTTTTGGTTAAAACAGCAATCAAGACGATGAAAAAACAAATGTTTTAATTATTATGATTGATTTAATAATACTTATTTGATATTATAAATATTAGTAGTTTTAACTTATAATTTATTGGCCTCTTGAAATCGAGAAGTGTACTTTTTTTGGACGGACGGAAAGATCGCGAAACATGGCTGCTATTGGATCCTGTTCCTGTGCTTACATGTGTGCGTTGGAACATATCCATCTGTCAATCATGTTCCCAACCGTTTTCTAAAGATTTTTTGAACAACTTCCTATTATTTGCACCAAGCATGCACTTGCTTCCAATAAGAAATGTAACAAAACTGTTGCGCGGTTCCCTGATTAACATCAACTACATGATGACCACTACAATTTACTTATTATTTTATTCAGGTGTCACTGCAAAGTACATATATAGTACAATTTTTTTCTGAAAGGTTAGTGTACAGCATCTTGGCTTCAGCAAAGCTTCGTCTTATGTAACACTAATGCATCATGTTGATAAAGAAAAAACTTGAGAAACCGACAAAAACCAAGCATGCACATTTAGAGCCTGTTTGGATCGACCTAATTAAATTTTAGCTAGCTAAAATTTCAAAGCTAAACTTATTTAGCCAGCTAAAAGTTCTCCCAAAATTTTAGTTGGGGTGTTTGAATCCTTCTGTTAAACTTTAGCTAACTTTAGCCAGTTTGAAACAAGTAAAATCAGTTAAACTTTAGCTTCGTGCTGCGCCATTTGAATCCCTAGCAGCTAAGTTAGGCTATTAGAAATTTATCTACAAACCAAAAGGGCTAAAGGTCCAACAATCTTATTATGAAAAAGCAATGGCTGCTTGCATTGGGATCACATGTTTTTGCTGGTAGGATTAGTGGTGCAATCATTTCATTATTTTGGACTCCCGGACCGATTATGCGTACACATGTTAGATGTAGTGGTAAGTGGTGTAACCACACTATATACTCTCCAAAGAGATAGTGACCTTTGTGATGTATCGAAAGCTTCAAGTTGACTCCAACTATCGTCGTGGCACTTTTTAGGGTTTCCCTTCTCCAGCTTCCGTGCATCTTCATCTTCTTGGTTCGAGTGAATGTATGATTAGGCTACTGTTGCCATCCGCCGTAAACTTCTATATTTTTTTTAATTATAGTGCCTGTAATAAGTCGTAACAATGCCAAGTCTATCTTCACCTCATCAAGTTAAAAATATTCCTCCATGATTTTGTTGGTGGAGTGGGTCTAAGTCTAATCAAGATAGAAATTCACAACTTTTGACTTCTACTTCACATTGCTACCTTTTTTTTTCTCTGAATGCATTTCCAGAAATTTTGGTATATTGTACAGATGCCCTGTTCTTGACATGTACAGATATACTCTCTCCGTTTTTCAAATGATAAGCACATTTTATAGTCAGAAAAAAACATACAAAAATATTTTTAACCCCTAATTTTATCCTTTAATATGCTGTTATTTGCTAAAGAATAAATATCATCTGAGAAGCATTTTGAATACCAATTTATTGATGCAAAAGTTATGTCCTAACTTATATACAGTTAACTATTGGTTTAAAGTTTATTAAAAAAATTGATGCGTAAGCGACTGTACACATGTTCACATGTCTGAGGAAAAGCCAGACTTTTTTTCGTGCCTTTTTGATCTAGTACTGCAATTAGGAACAATATAGTACGAACTAATACACATGAAAGGATACGCACAAACCTTTAGAAGCATATCATTGAGCTAATAGCAGCCAGCGCCAGCTATCTCCACTAGCATTTGGAAATGGAATTTAACCTGAACCTATGGCTATATCTAGTTTGAGCTATTGTGGAATATTATTGTAAAGTTAATCTAGTCTATCAATATATCCCGTAGCCAAATTTGAATCTCAGATGTTGCTTAGACCAATAATTAGAGATGGTACCCGAGGCAAACCTTTTTTTTTTCTAGCGAGGACCATATTGCTGTTAGTGATGCCTACGCATTGCCTTTTAGATTTTATTATTATCTAAATACAATAAAGCATGGATCTATATGACTATATGTAGCTTTCTATCATGAAGGAATAAACAGCATGGTAGACCATTGAATCAACGAGACGAAACGTCAAACACTTGTTATCCTTGTTGATTTAGCTTGTATATACTTTAATAACAAACCAAAACTAGATGGTGCCGATCTATTTCATTAATATACAATGATATTAAAATACGATTCTGGTTGATCAGTGTTCAATGTAACAACTTTTCACTACACTAGCTAGTGTCCATGAACAACGTTTCTGACCGTCCAGAACATCGTTAAGGCGTGTTGTATTAAACTTTTTCTCTATCTTAATACAAAAATGTACAAACGTTTTGCATAATCAGAAAAAATGATGTTAAGAGAAGATACATGTTCGCCGAGAGGACCTAGAATAAGTTATGAAATTAATTAGGAAAAAAAAACTTATTTACGATGTTCTAACGGTGGAAATTAGACCAAAGAGTCCATATCTACTACAATAAGAAATAGTAATCAGAGCAACAAAATAAAGGAAATAGTAATTTGATTCCCATCACCGCTTAGTAAAGGGATTAGTGAGTTTTTTTTTGAACAAAAGGGATTAGTGAGCTGTTGACTACGCCAGCTACTAGAAAATTTACAAGAGGAAACTATACGTCCGAAGGAGTTACTGGAGTAATTAGCACACAATGGCATCAGTATTCTTTACGTCAGCAGTATGTCATATTTACCTCTGCATGCACTGAGTGATATGTTTTCTTCTGCGGATTAATTTCCCCTTTCTAGATATGGAACCAATTCTTTATGTCCTGCAGTCATTTAAGAAAATTGCCTTTTGAAAGCTTCAATCAAAGGATAAATTCCATGTCCTATACTGTACTCGTCTACTCAGACAACTCCTCCTTTGACTTGACTAGGATACAATGCGGAAGTGTTCACATCTTGTTTTAGAACAATGAGCAATGTTTACTTATACAACATCTTTGCCTCCTCTTTTTTTGATTCTTTCTTACTTTTCTGAACTTGTACTCTTGTTTTCACTAATGCATCTTCATTAGGGGCTTTGGCCTCCTATTACCTAAAAAATAATGTTTACAGTATATTCATTCAAAAATTTTGATTTCTGCACGTAGAGCGTATGATCATGATCATTAAGGGCGCATTGGTTGCGATGCTCATCAAACTGTCGGCGACGATAATTAGCAGTGTGTTCCACTCATCTAACACAGCTCAAAAGGTATCCTCGACAGTACAGTATCTGAACCAACGGCAGGACACACCTGCTTGTGCCATTGGCGACTGTTGATATATACTGTATAAGCAAGAAAGGCACGTCAGGTTGGAATAGAAAATGGCGGCGCCAATCTGCATTTGTGGATCAGCACCCCCACATGTTCTTCGTTTACTTTTCCAGATCAAACAAAGGTGACGCAGAATCAATCAGGCGACAGCCAGATCTGTGCTTGGCATTGTTTAACTGTCAATCACACAAAAAGAAATCCTCCTTTAGTTTGTCCCGGTCTCTGCACACGTGTTTCAGACTTTTTTCTCAAAGGCAACAGTTACCATTTCACCTCAGCTGGGCCGGGACGAAGCGTGCAATGGAGAATGGACAGATCGCAGGACAGAAGCCTTGCACGAGTTCAGCATTGGCATGACAGTATGACACAAGTAGCACACGAGATGAATCAAGAAATTGCAAGAGCCCGAGTCCATTTCTTGTGATCCTTCACTACTGTACATCGAAATCTGCATGCACAGCTGCAAAAGAATTCTTCTCAGATGGATTGCATAGCATAGGCTTCGATCACCGATATCTTGTCGATCGATCTTTATATACAAGAGGGCAAACAAGATAGATATCTTCTCGCGTTGTTTAATTTCTGCCTAATTTCGTCGTGGAGACTCTCTCTCTCTCCCTCCTCTGTTAATTGGCTATGTCCCCTCCGATGCAAGACGTGTGCAGAGGGAGAGGAAAAGAACCATGAATCAATTAGCCAAGGAACTGAAAATTCCTCTCGCGCGCGCGGTCTAAATCTGCGGCAATTCTTGGTGCACGTCGCCGGACTCCATGAACACTCCGAGCCAGTAGTCCAAGTCGCCGTCGGCGCCAACCGACGACGCGCCCAACGCGTCGGAGGGCTCCATGGGGACGTCGAAGCTCTCGAGCGGCATGGACAGCGTCTCCGACCAGAAGGTGTCGTCGAACTGGAACTCCTCGGCGTCCGAGGCGGAGGAGGTGAAGCTCTCCTCCTTGATGGGGAACCCGCCGGCCGAGCTCCCCGTGTTGCCCTGCTCCTGCTCCTGCTCCGTCATGGACGACGACTCGGTCACCGACGACGAGGCCGGCGACCGTTCAGGCGACACCGGCGCGGTGGTAGCTGGGACGACGGCGACGTCGTCGGCCGTCGTCTTCTTGGCGGCCCCGCGCTTGGGCCTGTGCTTCTTGCCGGCGCCACCTGCCTGCGCCCCGTGCTGCTCCTCCGGCTTGGTGGTGGGCTCCAGCCGCTTCTTGAGGTGCGTGTGCCAGACGTTCTTGATCTCGTTGTCCGTCCGCCCGGGCAGCCTGGCGGCGATCGCGGACCACCTATGTGTGACCAAACAAACAATTCAGAGATCGTCAGTGCACAGCTTTGTTAAAAGGAAAATCGATTGCAACGATGACATGCATGTTCTACGCTGCTATCTACTCTACTCCTATCCTAATTAATCTCTCTGCTGCGTGATTTGATTCCCCTTGCGGAATCACACGCACTTGTTTAACGCTGTATACTAGTTCAATTTTTTTTTTAACTGCACTGAGCTCAAGACGGCAACAAGGACGGCCAAACTAGAGGGAGGTGGAATCTCCGGCGGATCTCGCGCATCATCAGTGACGCAATTAATTAACTATAGTAGTGACCAAGTGGCCTGCACACTTGGATTTTCTTTCTTCGTCGGCCTCGAGGAGGGGCCCATATGGGGATGATAATGTATTGTAAGCCCTGCCCTGCCCCCACTGACAGACAGGAGCGAGAGGAGGAAGACGAAGACGAAGAGTGATTTGCGTTTGAAGCAACAAGCAACAAACAATCATTGCTCCTCCGATTGAGCAAAACACCCGAAAGGACAGCAATGCGAGAAAGGGAAAGAAAAAAAGGATGGTACCTGTTGCCGAGCTGCTCGTGGAGGGTGATGATGGCGTCCTCTTCCTCCTTGCTGAAGTTGCCGCGCTTGATGTCCGGGCGCAGGTAGTTGATCCACCGGAGCCGGCAGCTCTTGCCGCACCGCAGCAGCCCTGCAACACAGCAGCAGCACGACTCGTTAGCAATCCGCGGCCGAGGAGCAAGCAGAGCTGAGCAGAGCAGAGGCAGCTCGAGTGCGTGGGTTGCTCACCGGCTTGCTTGGGCAGCGCGCGCCAGTTGCTGTGGCCGAAGCTCTGGATGTGGTTGACCAGGATCTTGTCCTCCTCGGGCGTCCATGGCCCCTTCTTGAGCCCCATCTTCTCGCAGCACGGAGCCCTCCCCATTATTTGGTGCTACTGGATCTCCTCCTCCGACGAGTGTTGTCTGCTTCAGCTGTGTGCTTTGCTAGATTGGCTTGTCTGTGTCGAGGGGAGGTGTGGGGGAATGCAGCTAGGCAGGGCGAGGAGGGAGAGGCGTGTGCTTGCTGCTTGCCCTGTTTGTTTGTCTTTGGGGACGGGAGCACTGTCCTGGTCGCGGTGAAGGCAAGGGTGGAGTCGCGAGGGTGCCCGGCTATTTATCTTGGTGGCGAGTGATGACATACAGTTTGAGAGGGGGTATTTTTTAAAAAATATATATAAAAATAAATGCATATAGCGTTTGAGAGTTCAAACAGGCACGTGCTCAATGCGTAAGCCCAGGCAACTTCCGGGGTGGTTCATCTGGGTGGGCCAAAGTGGGATGTAATTTTTCTAGCGTTTGTGGTTTATTTTTTCCTCGTCACTTTTTAGCTCACGAATTTTGAGTGTCCGGATTCTTTAGTCTATAAAGTTTAGTTGGCAAAAGTTTTAGACCATTTTAGTTCAATTGTGAGATTGGCTAAATTTTAACTAAATTTTAAACAACACTGGTTGGTTGATTTATTGTGAGAGAAAAATATTGCTGACTGAAAAAAAAAAGTACAACTAAAAAGAAAAGAGAACATACGATCTAAAATGTAGGATCTAAACTTTAGACGATGGGATCAAACACAAAGAATGTTTGGTTACATACGAGTAGCGCACCCTATCACAGTGGAGTACTGTGTAGACAAAAAAGAGTGGCCATTTAGCCTCAATAATGGAGTGGTAAGGCTAGTCTTAATGAAAGTTTCGTTTGCATTAAATAGGTTGCCACATAAATTTTTTTATGACATGGCTGTGTATTTAAGAAGAGAGAAGAAATGAGTTTCATCTAGACGAAACTCTCTTAGCGCAGTTACTCTATGAGTCTTGGAATTAAATGACTATGAAACTATAAAATAAAACTCTCCATTGAGAGTGGCTATTTCATTCAAGTTTCATTTTATTTCACATGACAAGGCAGTCTTAGAAACAACACCATAAAACCCTCCACTGACACTAGCCTAAGTGATTGACTATTTATCATTTAGTGTTTATGATAATATTATATACACGTGTCACCACTTAGGTCTTGTTTAGTTGTTAGGGTCAAAAGATTCTTAGGTACTGTACCATTTTTATTTGTATTTGATAATTATTATGTAATCATAGATTAACTAGGTTTAAGAAATTTGTCTCACAAATTACAAATAAACTGTGCAATTAGTTATTTTTTTATTTATATTTAATGCTTCATGTATATGTCATAAGATTTAATGTGATGGAAAATCTTGAAAAAAATTTGGGTTTTGGGTGTAACTAAACAAGGTCTTAACACATGTACACCGAGTGATGATGCACCTGTAATAAAAGACAAATCAGGGTGACGAGGAGGAGAAGGAGACTCGTCATCATTCAAAGGTTGAAAAGGGGACAGTCGTACCTGTGTAGTACTAGTACACCCGCCGTACCGCACGCAGAGGCTCTCCGGGGCCCGGGCTCAGCGTAACGCCGTGCTGTACGTGCACGGCACCGCTTTCGGAAACGGAGCCGCACCCAGAGGCCGGCGCGCGGCAGCGTCCTGGCTTAACGCCCACCGGCGTCTCTCGGGTCTCGGCTAGCCGCCAGGTCCTCCTCATGGCCGCGCCCGTGAATCCACGGCACGATCTCTGTTACTAATTGTATAATTTTATCCTGTAATTTATAAGATAAATCTTTTGAGTTTATTTAGTCTATAATTAAACAATATTTTCAAAATATAAAATAAAAATACTACCGTATCGCTTTTGTAAAAAAAAAATCAACTAAAGAAGGGTCATAGTTAAAAGTTGAGAGACGACGCGAGGAAATTAACGGCCCTAGAGTCGTCGCACGCGCTGCGGGCCTGTGGGCTGCAGCGCGGCGGCGTGCGGAGCAGAGTTCAGGGCACCTGGGCGAGGTGTCACCGGCGTGCAGCGTGTGTTTACGTCACGCAAGCGACTTGTACATCATCAGTCTGAGCAGGCAGCCCGAGGCGGGCGGGGGCGGGGGCGGGCGCGGGACGTCGCAGTCGCAGCCGTATCGAATCCGGGCTCCTCGCGCGTCTACGGCCGCTTTGCCCGGGCGTGGGCGTGGCCGTCGGCGACCGACCGAGAGCCGAGACCGAGAGCGCGGCAGCGGCAGCGGCAGCGGCACTGACCGCGAACGGTTCAAAACCTTCTTCAACGCAACGCCATGGCTGCTGCCCTCCGACGATCCGAGATCCTCCAGCTACCTCTTTATTCAGCCCACTCTGCTTTTTCATTTTAATTAATTAATACTACAGTGTAAGTTTGAATTGGCTAAGGGCTCGAGCTTAGATCATGCATTTTTCATTTAGCCCTCTCTGTGTTTTCGTCTGGAGCGAGCGCAAAGCGGCTTTGTAGGTCGCCGGAAACTTTCACGTCGAATCTTTGCTAAACATTATCTTAGTCCGGAAATAAGTAATTATATGAAAAAAAAAAAACCCCGTGATGGCCTGTGATGTCAGGTCATCACAGGCAAAGCGACTGTGATCAAACTCAAAACCCCGTGATGGCCTGTGATGTCAGGTCGGTATTTTTGGCCACGACCCCTATCCATGCTTATGCTTGCGGTGGCCTTGTTTAGCTAAAAACTCAAAACTTTACAAGATTCTATATCACATCGAATCTTACGACACATGCATGGAACATTAAATATAGATAAAAAGATAACTAAATACACAGTTTACCTATAAATCACGAGACGAATCTTTTAAGCCTAGTTTCTCCATGATTGGATAATGTTTATAAAATTAAAATAAAATTACTACAGTGTCAGAATCCAAAAAGGTTTTGCATCTAAACAAGGCCTTAACCTGCACATCAGTACTAGTACAACTGTAGTACGTGCTTGTATTCTAGTGCCGCGGCTGCCTAACGAGTACTCTAAGCCTTGTTTAGTTCACCCTAAAAACTAAAAAGTTTTTAATATTTTCCGTCACATCAAATCTTATGGCACATACATGAAACATTAAATATAGACGAAAACAAAAACTAATTATACAGTTTAGCTGTAAATCACGAGATGAATCTTTTGATTGTCACAAACAAACGAAAATGCTACAGTACCGAAAACTTTTCACTTTTCGCAAGTAAACAAGGCCAGCAAGTGTTCAATGGTTGGAGCCTGGCCTGTCCCTTGGCCTTGTTTAGTTCTAAAAAATTTTGCAAAATTTTTCAGATTCCCAGTCACATCGAATCTTTAGACACATACATGAAGTACTAAATATAGACAAAAATAAAAACTAATTGCACAGTTTGGTCGGAATTGACGAGACAAATCTTTTGAGCCTAGTTAGTCCATGATTGGACAATATTTGTCAAATATAAACGAAAAAACTACAGTGTCCATTTTGCAAAATATTTTGGAAGTAAACAAGGCCACGGTGGCATGGAGTGTTACGTACTCCCTCGGTACTAAAAAAAAGTAAAAGACTTAGATTAAATATTAAAAATATAAATTATAAATAACTTTTAAACTATTGAGTTCAAAAATATGAAAACCATATAAAAAGAATTATTTTAAAAAAACTTATATATATATTATTTTTTTTAATAAATATTATTATAAAAATAAAGAGTCGAAGTTATGCTTTGAAAATTATGTCACTATTCAAAATGATTTTATTTTTTTTTAAAGTATGGAGGAAGTATGTATGTAGACCTTGCCGTGGCCCAACGGTACTTCTACGGCAACAAATAAATCAATTTAAGTAAAAATAATAATTAGATTTATATAAAAAATAACAACGACTATAATAGCAAATAAGTAATTATATGAAAAAATCATGTAATGGATATTAAAGTTATTTTCTATAAATTTAATTAAAATAATTTAACTAAGGATAATTATCAGAGTTTATTTATTTAGGGGTGTTTGGTTTACAAAATAAACTTTAGTCGCTATCACATTGAATGTTTGAACACATACATAAAGTATTATAGACTAGGAGTATTTATGAAACTAAAAATATAGCTAGAGACTAATTTACGAGACTTAAACACTAATTGCTACAGTCCACAAATATGTTAATGATAGATTAATTATGTTTAATAAATTCATCTCGTGCAGTACTGACGTAATCTTTAATTTATTTATTTTTTGTTAGTATCTAAATAACTCATGAGCCATTCTATATGACATCCAATATGACACCTATTAAACTTTAGTTCGTATAACCAAACGCCCTTAGTTTGGGACTGAGGGAATATAACTATACTCATATGTTTTATGTGCATGTCGTCCATCGGAAAAAAGAGAAGAACCGACAATGGAAAACAACTATGGAAAACGTCGTTCAATGAGAACAACCTAAAACTTCACTGCTCGTCCAGCCAATACCTACGCCTTCTTTAGTTCGTGTTTTTTTAATTTAATTACGGTAGTATTTTTGTTTGTATTTGATAATTATTATCTAATTATAAACTAACTAGACTTAAAAAAATTCATAAATTACAGATAAATTATATAATTAGTTATTTTTTATCTATATTTAATGCTCTATGTATATGTTCAAATATTTGATATGATATAAAATCTTGAAAAAAAATTAAAACTAAACAAGACCTTACTAGTAGTAGTAAACAAGAAACAAAAATCCTTGTAGACTTGTCGTTGCACAACATGTGCGGATTTAGATTGACCAGAACCAAATAAAGTAACAGCCGGGGTCAAACGGTCAACGATTATTCACGGGCGGGGCCCACCCGGCTGGAAGCGCCGCTATAGTTGGCCTAGCAGTCCGGGCTGATTTGGAGCCGATCGGTGCGGTGCTTCCTAGCTACTGTACGTACGTACTGTATTATTTTGGTCTCGTCGGGCTGATTTAGGCCTTGTTTAGGTCGTAAAAATTTTTAAAATTTCCCGTCACATTGAATCTTTAGTCGCATGCATAGAGCATTAAATATAGACGAAAATAAAAACTAATTGTACAGTTTATCTATAATTTGTGAAATGAATCTTTTAAGCCTAGTTACTCTATAATTGGATAATGTTTATCAAATAAAAACAAAAATACCACAGTAGCCAAAAAGCTAAATTTTTGCGAACTAAACAAGGCCTTAGAGTATGACCATCATGTCGCGCGGGGTCTTGGCGTTTTCCGCGCGTCCACATCAGAGCTGACGACGTTGCTTCATCAACATGTTGTTATCACAGCACACTGTGTATAGACCTTAGAACAGTCTCCGGCGGCAAACAGTGGCCTTGTTTAGTTCCGAAAAGATTTCGGATTTCGGTACTGTAGCATTTTCGTTTGTTTGTAACAAATATTATCTAATTATGGACTAACTAGGATCAGATTTGTCTCGCGATTTCCGGCTAAACTATGTAATTAGTTTTTTACTTTCGTCTATATTTTATGCTTCATGCATGTGCCACAAGATTCGATGTGATGGAGAATCTTGAAAACTTTTTGCTTTTTGGGTGAACTAAACAAGGCCAGATAGGCGGCCTAGTTTTCGTCCCTCCCATAAAGATTTTGTTTTGCACTCGTAAATTTCGTCCCTCCCACGTTGCTTCATCGCTCAACATGGGGAAACTGTTTAGATGCATCATGCATGCCTGTTACATGATGTTTCTCTAGACCATATATAGGTGCATCCAAACATGTCCTGCGTGCTGAAATAAAAGACGGATGTTTACATCTTTTTTACTTGAAAAATATCAACATGTGCTATTAGCATAATTAGTTTTCTTCTCGGATACCTACGTCGCATCTAAACAAGAGCCTCCTCTAGCCATGTTGTGGCCATAGAACCTATAGTAATATCGTTGTTTTTAGGACTGAGGAAATATCATATTCCACACGGACACTAGCTCTCCATAAAGGTACAACGCACACATGTATACGTGCTCGTGCGACGACAACGAGAACAAGCTCACAAAAGCTGCAAGTGCATGAACGAGGAATAAATCGGTCACGCAGGGACGCGGGCGGGCACGCGTAGCTTTCAGGACGTCGGCATCGCCGTACGTCGTCGATCACCTCCCCGGCCGGCCCCTCTTGTATATCTCACCCCGAGTTCACAAATGAACTCGTTGTCAACCAGCATTACTTCAACCGGATATGAGATCAATTTGATATAAACTATTAATCACGTACCTCTCCACTAGGTACGCCGTTAAACCCGATTTTTTTTTTCCAAAGCTAATTGAAGACCACAGCCATGCATGTCGATCGAGCCATGTTTGTCCCGATCAAACGTATCGACAGCATTACTATACGGTGCGTGCTCGCGTGTCGCCATCCATCCACACGCGCTCTAAGCGGCCGGCTAGCTAGCCGCTAGCGCAAAGTTTCAACGCATGCCGATTGACACACACACTCGCCGTGGGGACTTATTTATCTATCTTTCGTTTTAAATTAAAGTTAAAAGATTGTCATATTTTACTTTACACGCTGTTCTCGACTTCTCGTACGTAGGCATCTCCGTGTCAAAGTCCGTGATTAGACTTATGATCCATGCTTATATACAAGTTAGAGTAGCACGCATCTAACAAAAATTGATGCTAAAACATATTAAAACAAATGACTCAATTTTTACATAAATCTTTGAGTTGTACTCCCTCCATTCCAAATTATAAGGCATTTTAAGAATCTTGGAAAGTTAAAATATTTCAAGTTTAACTAAAGTTATTGAGAAAATTAAAAAGATTTATGACATCAAATAGGTATTAATAAAGAATCTAATGATATTTATTTGACATCATAAATATTATTATATTATCACATATGTTTGGTCAAACTTGAGATGGTTTGACTCTTTAAGATTCTTGAAATGACTTATAATTTGATATGGAGGGATTAATAATTTAGATGACCATGTGATATATAGTATTTTCATGCTAAAAAAAATATATTGCATTTTATTTTATGTACGTTGCAACGCCACGAGTATTTTCACTTATCTCTTTTTGGGATCGTGCAAAGTATGGTTTTTTTTTGAGATTACACAGTACAACGCAGATGCTCAACACGCATGCACACTCACTCCTATGAATACACGTACGCAAACCCTACCCCTATGACCATCTTCGAAGGACTGAATCGACAAATCTTGAAGTTCACAAAGTCACCATAGGTATCTAGTATATATACTTCTCTAGTCTTTACTACGTAGAGTACCACTTAATCCACTACCTATGTTGGGGCTTAAAAAGTTGAGGAGTGACTATATTTAATTTATCTATGTATATATACTATAAAGATCTCTGAATGCGAAGCACAGCGAAAAACGTGGGTTCACACGAGAGGAGAGCAGTAACTTCGTCGTGTCCTTTTCATTTATTTGGCGCAAAGTATAGTATGTACGCCGAGCTAGTACCGTACGTGTGCAGCCTTCTCGATTAATTACTATATAGTCAAGGTTGGTTATAGTGCAAGAAGATATAGTGTTTTCTTTAATTGGCTCCGTGTCATCTCGTTTGTGTTCGTCAATTCAAAGCAGGATCATTGGTTAGACCATCCACGCGTGCAAACCAACGACATATCCGCCACTAACTTTTTTTTTAAAAAAAAAAGTATAGATCCAGGACTTACATTCTTTTCTTGAGCCATTATGATTTTGGCACGTTTCTTTGTCTTGTCACTATTCTTCATCTACAATGGAGGAATAACAATGTTTAAAGTTAGATTCTCATACCGCAATGTATCCCCATATCCCACATATATACAGACAACTACCCACTATACATACTCCATCCATCCCAAATTGTAAGTCATTCCAAAAATCTTGGAGAGTCAAATTTTTCTAAGTTTGACCAAATTTATATGATAAAATAATTATTATTATGATACCAACTAAGTATCATTAGATTCTTCCTTAATTATA
>Ga0182004_10001955_pt1 | contig 15710 bp, 17 predicted proteins | sample Sormic07211540_1_FD_120479 | JGI IMG/M metagenome (GOLD analysis project Ga0182004, IMG submission 120479) | Endophyte microbial communities from Sorghum bicolor roots, Mead, Nebraska, USA - 072115-40_1 MetaG | ecosystem: Host-associated > Plants > Roots > Unclassified | place: USA: Nebraska...
AAAACGATGCTTTTATAAGTGAAGCAGTGCACTGGCAAATCTATAATTACTGCAAATATTAAATGAATTAAAATAAATGACCAAATTCAGGAAATCCTCCTGGCCGAGGACTGCGCGCGCGATTTCAAGAAAGTTGGGGGTTCTCTTTAACAGAAGTCCCTATGAAGGGATACAGGCTATTCTCGGCCGTTGATCTCACGATGCACAACCCTAATTAAATGATGAAGAAGAGAGAGAGAGAGAGGGCGTGGCCGCGAGAGGAGAGAGGGGAGAGGGCGGCACCACCATGGGTGACGGTGAGGAGCTCGCCAGCGTGGCTCGTTTGAGGCCTACGCCGCATGGTTTTCCAATCCGAAAGCACTGGAAGAAATAAGAGGAGATGGCGAGCGTGTTCCTACCCTTTGCATGACTGTAGAGAGGCCCACACGGCATGTGCCATGGCTGACGGCCATGAGGCTCCATCGACGCGTGTGGCCAGAGCTCTAGAAGACACCATTTCGCACGGGAGAAGGTTGGAAGAACGAGGGGGAGTTCGCGAGCTCACCAAGGCGAAGAATGGAGGCGAAGATGGCTCCGTTCGTCGGGTTGAGGTGTAGCGGATCACGGTGGCTCCGGCGTTCATTCTTGCAGCGCTCGCAAGAGAAACTAAGGCAAGAAGAGGCGAAATGAGAGCGGGGAAAATGGCAGTGACTTCGGCGCGTCCAAATGGAGCCGAGGCGCGGGAAAATGGGAGAACGTGAGAGCAGGGTGTAGCGGTTTCGACGTCCGTGCGCTGCGTGCGGGCGATTGGGGAAGAAGGTGAAGCTAACATGCGGGCCCAGGATGTCAGCGGGTGAGTGAGAGGGTAGTGCTGCAGCGCTGCCAGGCCTGCTGGCGCTAGGCCGGCCCAAGAGGAGGGAGGAGGAGGCGCAAGCGCGTGGGCAGGTTGGAATTGGGCCAGGAAGGTCGAAGTGAAGGAGAATTCTTTTTCCTTTTCAATGCATTTTCCAAACTCATTTTCAAATTGAAGTTTGAATCAAATTTGACTCTTGACTTTTGAAATAGTCATCACAATAAAAATGCACCAACATGCATGCATTAATATATTTCTATTCTTATATTAACTTTTAATTCCTAAAATTTATTATTTTCCTGTGTTTTAATGCTCACAAAATTGATTCAATAAATTAAATTTAACTGTTTTGAAAAATGGACATTTTTAGGGTGTTCCAAATTCCTATCTCGCCATCATGTGCTTCTCTCATGCGCCGCGTGGCCAACCAAACATAAATATCCAGTATCCCTTGCGCTGCCACTATTGGCGCTGGAATTGATTGCGTCATTGTTGCTGGATTATCAATAAACACTCTTTTCATTCGTGTGCCAGGTCTTCATAAAAGCTTTTTAAATTCTTATAAGAAAATAACTTGGTAAACTATTTTGAATAATGCCTTTGCTATGGGATAGTTGGGGAAACAATAGTAGTCTACACCGCTGAGTTTTTACTTCTATTTGTGCACTCTTTCTCTTTAGTTATTGATCAGCAATTAAGCTGAAGATTAATTGGCCTTGTGTTGCTGTAGGGACCGGAACTATTTCATTTTTCCAAAACCTACCTTATTATACTGACCATATTTTGCATTTTGAAAAAAGTTTCAAGAAGAGAAGTGTACAAACATCATAGCTTGCTGGACACACAAGAAAAATAAAAAAAAAAATTCAACAAACCTGAAAGGTGGTACAAACGAGCGTGAAATCATAATGAGAGTTTACTATGTGCTTGTGCCAACAGAGTGTGAAGGTTTCCAACAATCACACGATTCTTCTTAAAAATACGAACAATGATCAGATTCATACACTTAAAATGGCGGGCCAATTTTTCAATGTCGACTACTGATTTCTAGTGAATGTTTTAGTCCCGCGAGCGGCATATCACCAACGTGGTTCGGTTCAGGATATTTCTGTTCTATTTTCATCTTTACACAAAGTTATCTAAGGTGTCCTATATCACCAATGTCCGAAAATACATTTTTGGTTCTCTAAAATTGTAACGGGTCTCATCTAGGTCCAAACAGGTGTTTAGCCGACCCGCTATCCTATGTGGCACCACGATTCAGCCATGTAGGATAGCGGTTCAGGTAAATACTCGTTGGATCTAGATGAGACATGTTACAACTTTAAGGAGCCACAAATGTATTTTGGGACTTCAGAATCTAGATGACACCTCTAGACAACTTTGAAGAACGCTTGTGAATTTACTCTTTATAAAAAACTACTCAACCACAGAGTTGTAGACAGTGTCGTGAGCTAAAATTTTGATGTAAAACGTGTCTCGATCCTAATTCATATGGAAAAGTTATGAATTATTCTTAGATAGAACTATTTATATTGATGGACATCTTAAGAAGGTTATGACACAGAAAAAGAGGATAATATCAGAAGATGAGCACTACCGAGAAATGGAAAAGTTATGAATTATTTTTAGATATAACTATTTATATTGATGGAGATCTTAAGAAGGTTATGACACAGAAAAAGAGGATAATATCAGAAGATGAGCACTACTGAGAAAACTTAGGGTTTGTTTGGCATAACTTATAAGTTGCTTATGGCAAAAATATGCTAAAACTAGCAACTAAACTATGCGCTGCTCAGCGGTTCCCCTTGGTCATGCTTCTCCCGGTCGCTTCCATTTGTATTAAAAAGCACAATATGGATGACCTGTTTCTCTTGACCATGCTTTTTCTCTGTTTGTGCAGCTTCAAAGGGAAGCACTTTTCTCCACTGCCCTACCAAACATGGCCTTAGTTTAGGGGAAAAAGATATCCAAGGAGAACAAGTAATCCACATCCTCCACAGCTCGTCGTAATAGACTAGTGTTTACTGAACAATTTTAACTCATTTTTTATGAGTTTATAAAAAGAAATAAACAAAGGATATTGCATATATAAATCACAGCTACCAGCTGGAGTGCTGTACACATGGAAATTTGCACACCCTTTCTTTCAAAGGTGGTATGACTAAGGGGGCAAGTAAAGCATAAATGGTTGCATGTGGAAGGTAAAATGCCCAGCCCAGCACACCACACCACACCATATGTACCCACTGGCACCTGTAGCAAAGTGAACAAATGGTGGGGAGTGCAGTGCTCTCTTCTTTAAAGCATGCATGACTGACCACCAAGGGGAGGAGAAGAGCAGAGGAGAGAATTGAGAAGCAACTCCTATCCTATCCTTTGACAGCTGGTCAAGATAGGTTGAATAGGCACAGGAACAGCTAGTACACAACCCAGCATGCACATGACCACTAAATATGCCATGACCCAACATGATCCTCCCCCCTCACATGCATCTGATCAACCAAACAACCAAGATTGTTGCATGTTCTCTGCTCTCCCCCACTCTGATTGAAAAGGCTTTGTTGGATGGATGGAGCGGCAAGGAATGTTAACCTTTCCGCCCCTTTATTTAATAATTTCCAGCTGGGATGAAAAGATGAAAAAGGTCATAGCTTTGCTTCCCAGCAGAAGTCACCTTCCAATCTGATTCACTACCATGTGTGTGCCTCTGTCAGGTAGAGGTATATTGAGTAGTGCTAGGTACTATTCTACCTTTATTTCATATAAACTACAGGGCCAAACATAATAATTGGAATTAGCGACCATGAATTCACTGAAGAAGGAAAAAAAACTGGGATTAATTGTAGGGAAATAGATTCAAAGAGCCTGGATTTACCAGTGCATTCTAACCAATGAAGATGAATTTGATCTGGCACTCATGGGCTGATCTTGACTTGTGTACATGCATATGCATGTGTAACAGTCAGGGCAGCCTTTATGAGCTTGTTTGCCAGTACGCTGCACGTTTTCCTCTCTCATGAACACGCTTGTAGGTGTTTCAGTACACACTTGCTGATCATGCTCATCTCCACTCCAAGGATCCTGAAAGCTGAAAAATAAAAATCTTTAGGCTGCACGTTAAGATTCACGGTACGATGGCTGCCTGCTGCATCAGCTGTGAAAAGTATTGACGAAGATGATTGGTGGGCAGACTTTGAATAACATCTTGCAGCACAAAAAAGGAAGAGAGTGAAAAATGAGCTTGACATATATCTGCAAGATGATCTTTTCCCTCGACAATAGAAATTTGATATTCTGCAGTGGTGGAAGATATATTCTAAGAAATGTCCTGTGGTTTCGCATATGGCAAGAGATGTGCTTGCAGCACCTGCATCAACTGTAGCTTCTAAATTCGCATTTGCCACTGGTGGAAGAATGGTTAGTGTCTTCAGAAGCCGACTAACAAGTAAGAGAATTCAAGCCTTAGTATACCTGCATTGGTTGAGAGCAGAATGTACATTTTTCTTTTAATTGTATAAAGTAGCATAATGTTAGTTTTAGTATTCTTAATTGAGCAATAATAACACCTTATAACTCAGTACTCACTCATGTTTCAGGTTTATCAGATATTAAATTATCACAAGATGACATTGGCGATGGCGACAGATATTTGTGGAAAGGAGGTGTCAAGTTGAGCAAAGAAGGTGCCAAAGAAGGGGTGCACATGGATCTTCTTTGTGAATTGTTTCCTTCAGCCTGATGAATGAATAGCATACAGCTTTGCCCCGTACTGTTATAAGCTAGGAACTGTGTGAGACTGGCTAAACTAATAATGGATAAGTATGTGAAGCCCTTGCATAGGACTATAGGAGCCTGCAATATGATATGAACTTCGCATAATCCTGTATTCCCATTCGCTTTTCTCCTTGTTTTATTTTTCTTAATTGCTCCATATTAACACTCCTCTCCTTGGTTATTTCATTAATTGACGGGTCTATATTATGGCCTTATAGGCCTCTCGGTCTCTCAGTGTGCAGAAGCTGTATTATATGAACTGTACAACAAATTTGTTGTGGGTCTTGCGGGTTTTACATATAAATTTGTTGTGCCCGCGGAACACTTGTCCGCAAGATCCGTAGCTTTGTGGCAAGCCGCAAGCCCGCTAATAAACTTTGCGACAAGTGATGCAGGTTAGCGACCGGCCGCGAACGAGCCCGCCTGCAATCTGATGTGGAAGTGATACCCTGTAGAATGGTTGTTGAGGAAGGCTGTAAGCAGCAGCCGAATATGTCATGCATGTTGAAATGCGAATTCGAGAGAAATGCATGCATGTTATGTTGAAATGCCAGCAACAAAACCATGATGATGATGCCCAACCCAAACACGACATAACAGCGAGGTGTGGCCCTCAACTGGCCTTGTTGGTGTACAACATCAGTGGTCCATTGAAACGAACCCAGTCGCGCGTTGCCGAGACACATAATGTGCAACAAACTATGAGGCAAGGCCCCATCACGTTCATTATGATTTGATTTGCTGCCAGTTTATTTCAAAATCGATGCTGCTGCTTCAGTCACTCGTGCTTCAGTTACTGCCACACGGAAAATTCCGCAAGGGCATGTATACCATGTAGCCTTTACTAGAGAGTATTGAGAACGCAAACTATACTAATTAAAGGTCGAGATCGTCCAACTATAAATATATGTTTTTGTGGGTAGAGAGAAATTTTCCGTTCTCTAGTTGATCTAAGAATTAAGTTTACTATAAGGTTTACTTATTTTAGGACATTAGAACACTAGCCACATAAAAGAATGAGAAAGGGGCTAGAAAACTCTGACTACGATGCTACAAACACTAACCCAAACATGGTGGACTACGTCGGCCATCAGGACTGTCATCAGGGATACCACAACTATCTGTAGGACTGGCTGTTATTCCAGGTAATCGCAAAACTAAGCACCACGCGACAGGCTGTTATTCTAGGTAATCGCAAGACTAAGCACCATGCCTAATCTATTAATTACTACTATAGCTTTGCAAAGACTGGAGCACTTGATGCAAGCAAGAATCCAATAAATAACTTAAAGTAAATACTACAATGAAGTAAATAAAGAACTTAGGAATAATAATTGAAGCACCTAGAGATTACTGAATGATGAGACGAATCTTTAGGAGCACAAAGTCAAGGAAGATCTGACAGATCCTACTCCTCCGTAGCTCTATCCTCTTCTCTCTCCCTATTTCCTATTTTACAACTAGATGAGTATATTGCCTATGCTAATACTACGGTGATGTTTAAAAAAATAACAATAAAATTAATAAAAATAGCCTTAGGCTCTTCTGGTTCACTTCTACGGGTAAAACATCTGTACCTTTTGAGGACTAACTATTAAAGCCCTCAACATAATGTTTTGAGTAAAATCGTAAAGTTTGAGCACCAATTTTCCCATATAATATGTAAATATGGTACAACATTAAGGAATCTCCAATAGAAACATTATCAATCATATATTTATGAAAACAAAAGAAACAAAATATATATTAAAATAATATTGAGTTTTATAGAGAGTCAGAGACCAAACTACTATAAAGGGAAATACTGGGAAAGAAACAAAGGGCAGCATACCTTTACACTCAAAATAGCTCAAGGGTATTTCTTATAATATAAAAGAAATTTGTTATCCTTTATAAAGGAAAGACAGTTCTCAAATTCAACCTAGCAGAATTTGTTATCATTTCTAAAAGTGTCACACCCAATTTTAAGAAAGAAATTGAATGCATAAGCTCATGTCTACCTAGGGAATCAATCACACACACAAGTCACAAATTACATATTGTCATTGCAGTGTTTACAATAAACGTAGTCATAACAACACATAGTCTAGTACAACAATGGGATATAAAATAAGATAACTTTCTCGGCCCTCATACAGGCCTAAAAGTCCTCCGGGTAGTCCTCATAGCTACATTCATCTGTTACCCATCCGGGATTTTTATCCAAAAAGAAATATAAACAAGCGTGAGTACATCTCATACTCCACAAGCATATGAGGATTCATGAAGCTCAAAAAGCTAGACTAGGTTTACTGCATTAGTATTTTAGTAGGTCAATATTTTAACATTAATCAATGTTAAGTTATGCTTAAGCTCCCAATTAACTCATATGATCAATTGTCGGAACCATAGTGAATCACTAAGTCACATTATAACATAATTATGAATCATTAGGCACAACATCATTTTAAATAACCAATTATTCTATGAGTTTTTCAGGCCGCTCATGACCGTGAGCACGGCTGTTATAATAGTTTTACACTTTACAGAGGTGGTGCACTTTCACCGTGAGTCGTGTTGCCCATATGCCTAAGGTCTGTCAACCCCCAAACACTTCAAAGGTGAGCGGACAGGGTACACTATGAAGCCTTCCATAGGCCTATTCTAACCAGTAGGGCCGCGAGGTTTCCTCGGCAGGTAGATATAGAAAATTCTCCTTTTCTATGGCACATATCTATCATGGCTATACTCATAAAAACAGGGACAATCCTACATCCAAAGTGGCAAGCCTCCCTACGCCCTTTCAGGTAACCTCTAACGAGTTAGAAAAGATCCTATTACTGAGCCAAAGTCACAACCATGTGACTCTTCCAGTTGCATTGTAAATCTCAGCTTTTGCCAACAGATAAGTCCTTATAGAGGGTCTAGGACAGCATGACCAACTGTCATTTGTAATATAGCCCTAAGTTCCATTTATTATAATCATGTTATATCAGTTAATCCACGGTTCCATAACTGAAGTATATATCATATATCTAAGGTTAAAGCACTAGCATTTCTACCCATATGCAATAAAACCCTTAGGTATTACGATATTGTGTCATCAACAACTAGGATGTCCTTATACTTGACAAATTAGACACATGCCGTATGAAATGCTTAAATTGAATAGGACAAGGTAAGCCCATGCTATACTTGCCTTGTTTCACAAAGTCTTGGTGGTCCTGCTGCTCTTCGTAGAACTCCGGATTCCTATAGAACTCCTCACCATCTGGACTCGATCAACATGTCACAAAAACACGCATTCCAATGACAGATATGCAAGCAAAATATTCCTAAAGAAGAACCGTACACCAGCAGTGAATAAATTAAATAAAAAGTTTTCCAAAATCATCTACGTGCTGCTACGATTATGTCAAGGTGAAATTCATGGAAAACAGACTTACCACGCGAAAACTACTCATTAAACGAGACTCCAAAGGCGATCTACGGACTTCTAATTTTCTAGGGAATCTAACAATGGAAAACCTATATAATAGTGGTACCAACGCGAAGCTTACGAAATTACAAAACTAACGCAAACTGAATGGATCAAATTGGAGCTAAAACGACGATTTTATAAGTGAACCAGTGGAGTGGTAGATTTGTAAATACTGCAAAGAATAAACAAATTTAAATAAATCAGAAAATCCTGGAAATCTCCCCTAGCCGAGAACTACGCGTGGAATTTCATAAGAGCTTAGGAACTCTTTAGTGAAAATACCCGCAAAAGGGTTTCGGGTGTTTCTGACAGTTGGATTTGAAATCAACGGCTAGGATCTAATCAAGGGGGGAGAGAGCGGCGCCGGTGGCCGGAATAGGGAGGGCACGGCGATGCGCCATAGCTGGCGGTGAGAGGCTCACCGGTGTGTCCCGTTTGGATGCTACAGTGCACGGTTTTCCAAACCGAGAACACCGAGAGAGAGGGGAGCAAGACGAACGCGTTCCGGGCCTTTGCGTGGCTGGGGAGGGTGGCCAACATGGTGGTCTATGGCGATGCCATGGCCGGCGGTCTCGGAGCTCGTGGGGAAGGCTCTAGAGGCCACTGTTTCGCATGGGAGAAGGCCGGAGAGAGAGAGAGAGAGAGAGGGAAAGGGAGAGGGAGAAGAGGCGCTCACCACAGCGAAAAGTGGAATTGGAGACAGCTTGAATCGACAGGATGGTGCACGGCAGATCACGGCGCTTCGGCGGTGGTTCCCGGTGCTCATGCGAGAGAGTGAGCTGGTTGGGGAGGGGAAAATGAGAGTGGGGGAAGGGTGGCATGGCTTGGGCGCGTCCAAAAGGGCCGAGATGCAGGGAGATTGTGGGGGAGTGGGAGTGGGGCGGTGGTTGCGGCTCTAGTGCCGTCCGTGCGCTGCGAAGTAGGAGGAAGCGGTTGCGGGAGGAGGGGGACGGCGCTGACATGCGGGCCCGACTCGCCAGAGAGAAGGGAGGGAAAGGAGGGAGCAGCCGGTAGCAGCCGGTTGGGCCACGGCCTAAGAAGATGGAGGGGAAGACACACGGGTGGGCTGGGCCTGCAGACCGAAAGAGGGAGAGGGGAGATTTTTCCTTTTATTTTACCAAACCAACTTTCAAACTCATTTTCAATTTGAATTTTGAATTCAGAACTCTTTTGCACACTACCACACATCACATAAATAAAATGTTGTAGCATGTATGTATCAACGTGTTTCTAGTAAATTTTAATTTCCCAAAATTTATTTATTTTTTCCTATATTTTAATGCTCACAAAATTGACTCATTAAGTCAAATTCAACTATTTTGAAAGAAAGGAATTTTAGGGTGTTACAAAAGGAATTCTCAAATTCAACTTAGCAATTTGTTATCCAATATATGTCCCAAAAGCGGTCATGGATATTTGCATTTCTAAGTCGAAAAAAACAGTTCTCACCTTTTGGCTTGGTTGTGCATAACGGATTCAGCAGCTCATGACCGCCACTTGCACAATCACACGTCATGTGTTTTGCACAATAGTCAAAGAAATTCATTGTATGAAATACCTTCTCCATGAGCAATTTCTCAGCAACTTGTCAACCAGCAATTTCTCAATAATCACTAATTGTTCAACAAACATAGATATGGTGAATTTTGTACAGGGTACACAGCACAGTTGTAAACATACCCTGAGGCAGCATGAGCAGTGTCAAATCAACCAATATTAACTATATTAGTCAGATAGACCGTACATGATTCGAGCTGTGGAACAGAATTGCAAAGTGAATCAGTAAATATGGATTGCAAAGTGAATCACTGAATATTAAGAGTACGATTTGTTTAAGATTTTTACACCCTACCTTGTAAATGCATTCCTGGATGCTGACCTCAGTACTAACTTGTCGACCTTGTTGCTCACAACAAAATCAACATCAGTTCCATCCAGGACAATTTCTCAGAATTGCAACTATAGATATTAAAGTAAGTCAGACAAAAAAGTTATATATTATGGTACCAAATCCTTGTATATTTATGTAGAAGAAATCAAAGAAAAGGGCACTTATAATGGCATACATAGAGCAATGATTCTTGTGAATATTTTAAACAGGTGGTTACTAATCATCTTATGTGCATTGCCGTTTTTTTCCTAAAACTGAATCGCATGCTGAAATAACATATGAACATTGTGTTCCATTAGAAAAAAAAAATAAAGGTGGTGATGGTACATACTCCTCTCCTCCTACAGAAACACTGGAATGGGATCATGAGATCATTAGCCTGAAGATCATTCGGAGCATAAGAATCAGCCAGAATGTCATCCTGTACGTGTGATATGGGAACTGCTTACCACCTGCACACATGACAATCAGAAATTCAGACAATCGGACATGTCTGTCACCAACACGTCTCCTAGTTCACCTGAAGCTGAACCGGAAGATGCTGCCGCAACACCAAGGGAGTCTGACGAAGCTGCAGAAGAAGCAAGAAGCAGAGAAAGACCAAAACGGGCCGTAAAGGCGAATGCAAGAGCATATGGGCCGGACTGATTGAATTAGGCCTGGCCCTGCGTGGCCCACAGACGGAAAGGAAGCCAGCCGTGGCTCCTTCTTGTACCCTGGAAGAGACGTGAGAAACCTGAACTCGGTCAGAACTCTGAACCATGCCCGGTGAGCGACGGCGACGGCGAGTGCGGCGGTTCCGGTGTCTCGAGACTCTGTTCCATTTATCAAACCCATATTCGTGATTGATAGTAATACGGTCACATCTGGTATCAGATCCATCTATCCTCCTTTTGCTGTTGCTTATCACTCTGATTTGCTGCAGCGGCGGCGCCATCCTAGCACCGCTACCAACACAGACTCCATCCAGCAGCCACCACCACCAGCACCTCACTCGCCAGCAATTTGTGATGACTCAAGAGGAGCAGTTCGGGCAGATCCTCACTCTCCTGAGCCAGAATTCCAAGAGGATCACTGATCTCCAGGCCACCATAACGGAGATGAAGGTGGCAAAGGCTGACCTCGATGCTTGGAAGCCAGAGGTCAACCACCGCATGGCCGATCTGGAGAACGCTGTCAACCGACTCAACGACCGTGTCAAACTCCTCATCAACGGGAACAATTCCTTCAAGATGAAGGAGGTGCTGGAGCCTTCCACGTCCATCCCTAGGACAAGTGAGAAGGCGGAGGAGCTGGATTGCGCTCATCTGGGATCGACCCCAACCGGGGCGGCTTCTGGGCCATGTGGCCACAGCGACGACAACCCCCACCAGAGTGCTGGATTTGGAATGGTGTATGCCACTCTGAACCCGCCTCCGGTCACAGGTGCGTAGAACAATCCCCAATTCACTTGGATTCCTATAGGGTCGGGTAACGCTGCTGTCTATGATCCGAGAGCATATCCGATTCCTATTCAATCGTCCTCTTTGCCCTACCAAAATTTTCCCCAATTCGATGGCAACAATCCATGCTACTGGGTGAAGCGTTGTGAGACGTATTTCGAGATTTATGCTGTTGATCCTAGAGTTTGGGTTAAAATGGCCACTATGAACCTCACTGGATCTGCTGCCTTATGGTACCAGGCCCTTAACACACCCACTGAGAAGCTTACTTGGGAAGCCTTTGTTCAGGCTGCCTGCTCCCGTTTTGATCGTGATGAGTTTAATCTCTTACAATGACAGTTCTTCCATATTCACCAAACCTCTTATGTAGCTGAATATCTAGATAGATACAATGATATCGTTCACCAACTCTTAGCCCACGACTCAACTCTCACATCTTCTTTTATCACCAACCGTTTGTGGATGGGTTGCGCAAGGATATTAGAGCTGTGTGTATGGTTCATAGGCCCCAAAATCTAGATGCTGCTAGTTCCTTGGCATTTTTGCAGGAAGAGGCATCACAAGACCAATTCTCAAAGAAGAATGAATTGGGTATCTATACCAAGAAGTACAATTCTGACCAACCCAAGGGTTCACAAGGGGGTGGTACCTCTAATATCACCAGGTCTGTTGATGACAGAAAAAGCCCAGAAGCGTCTAGGGCTAAATCGAGTGATGACAAGGTTGCTGCTCTGAAAAGTTTCAGAAGGTCCAAGGGACTTTGTTTTAAATGTGGAGCATAGTTCTTACGGCGTAAAGGCGAGGCACGGCGATGGGGGGGGCGCCTGGACGCCTAGGCACCCGGCTTGCTCGCCTAGGCGCCCATTCTGCAAGGCGATGGGGGGGCGCCTGGACGCCTAGGCGACGCCTTGAGAACTATGATGTGGAGAGAAATGGAGTCCTCAACACAAATGTCCCTCAATAGTTTCACTAAATGCCATAGAAGATTTCTAGAAATGCTTCTCTAATTCTAATGAGCTCACTAGTCTCACACCAGAGATTGAATCCAACTCTGATGATGAACTCATGGTTGTCTCTATTCAAGCTGTTAATGGCACAGAAGGTGCGAAAACTATAAGGCTGAGAGGTCACCTAGGTGGACAAGAGGTATTTATGCTTGTTGACTCTAGAAGTACTCACAGTTTCATCACTGAGTTTGTGGCACAGAAGACCCATCCTTGGACAGAATTAGCAGTTCTTGTACAAGTTCAAGTGGCAAATGGTGAAAAACTTGTTTGTACTCATGAGTTGCCAAATTAAATTTGGGGTATACAAGGGAACTCTTTCCTTAGAACCTTCAAAATTTTGCCTCTGGGAAGCTATGATATCATTCTGGGCATGGACTGGCTGAGTTCTGTTAGTCCTATGGAAATTCATTGGACTCAAAGGTGGCTTAAGTTTAATCACTCAGGATCTACTGTCAAACTTCAGGGCATTACATATTCTACTTAGGTTGGTCCACCTATGTCTTCTTACCAACTCCAGGCCTTAGGCAAAACTGATGCAATACTCTATGCAGTTCAACTCCAGCCTGTGCCTTCTCAGACTGTACAGTCCTCTAACATTCATGAAGCACTAGAACCAATTCTTGCTCAGTTCCAAGACATTTTCAATCCACCTACTGAATTGCCACCTTTCAGACCTGGGGACCATACAATTCCTTTACTAGAAGGAACCCAACCTTTTAACCTAAGGCCTTATAGCTATAATCCTGCTCAAAAGGATGAAATTGAGACTCAAATCAAAGAAATGATAGAAAAAGGGTGGATCCAACCTAGCACAAGTCCATTTGCTTCACCAACTCTCCTCGTCAGAAAGAAAACAGTAGACTGGTGCCTATGTGTTGATTACAGGCGTTTAAATGCTCAGACTATCAAGAACAAGTATCCCTTGCCAGTTTTTGAAGAATTGTTAGATGAACTACAAGGAGCCTCTTGGTTCACTTCTTTGGACTTGTGTTCTGGTTTTCACCAGATCCAAATGGCTCAAGGGGAAGAGTTTAAAACTGCTTTTCAGACTCACCATGGGCATTTTGAATATAAGGTCATGCCTTATGGGGTAACAGGAGGGCCTGCTACATTTCAGAATGTGATGAATGTGATTCTGGCTGCCTTACTCAGAGTTTGTGTAGTAGTATTTATAGATGATATCTTGATATACAGTAAGACCTAGGAAGACCACTTACAACATATTTCTGCGGTGCTGATCATCCTTCAGAAGCACAAATTTCATGTGAAGCTTTCTAAGTGTTCCTTTTCAAAGCAACAAATCAGTTACTTGGGCCATATAATCAGTTCTCAAGGTGTCTCAACTAATCCATCTAAAATAGCTACTATCAGGGCTTGGTCTCAACCACAAAATGTTAAGGAGCTTAGGAGTTTTCTTGGCATGGTGGGTTATTATAGAAGGTTTGTCTCAAATTTTGGATTGATCAGCAAACCACTCACCAATTTGTTAAAGAAGGGTACAATATATGTTTGGACTGCTAAAATAGAAGCCTCCTTCCAAACACTGAAACAAGCACTCATTACAGCTCCAGTATTAGCCATGCCAAATTTTACTCATCAGTTTGTCATTGAAACTGATGCTTTGGCCAAGGGCATTGGGGCTATCCTTCAACAACAAGGCCACCCAGTTGCTTATGCTAGCAACACTTTGGGTCCTAAGGCACAATGTTTATCAACATATGAAAAAGAGTGCTTGGCAATACTTATGGTAGTTGAGCACTAGCGTCATTATCTGCAATCTGCTCCTTTTCTGATATTAACAGATCAACAGAGCTTGACTCACTTGGATGATAAAAGGCTCTCTACTCCTTGGCAGCACAAGGCTCTTACAAAGTTGATGGGTTTGACTTATAAGATTGTGTATAAGAAAGGCAATGACAACAAGGTAGCTGATGCTCTTTTCTAGAGTGCCCCAGTCTGACACTTATGACATATCTGCAGTTTCTGTTCTTAAGCCATTGTGGCTCCAAGACATAAAAGAAGCATATGCTCAAGATGCTGCTGCACAAAAGTTGTTGTCTGAACTCTGTGTTCATTCCACTCAGGGGCTCTATACACTTCTGGATGGGCTGATTAAATTTAAGGGAAGGCTATGGTTAGGTAACTCGCCCACTCTACAATCCAAAGTTTTCAACTCCTTACACTCTAGTGCTGTAGGAGGCTATTCTAGATTTGAGGTTACCTATAAATGCATTAAACAACTTTTTGCTTGGCCTAAGCTCAAACAAACCATCAAAGATCTAGTTGCTCAATGTACTACTTGTCAACAAGCTAAGCATGAGAGAGTCGCTTATCCTGGCCTTTTGTCTCCCTTACCCATTCCTAATGGTGCCTGACAAATGGTCACCCTAGATTTCATCGAAGGTCTACCCAAATCTGCAACCTACAACTGCATTCTAGTTGTCGTTGACAAATTCTCAAAATATGCCCATTTTCTCCCTTTGGCCCATCCATATACTGCATTTTAGGTTGCCTTGCTGTACATGAACAACGTGTTTAAGTTACACGGTCTCCCTACTGCCTTGGTTTATGATCGTTACAAAATCTTCCGCACCCTGTTAGTATAAAAAAAAGAGTTCTAAAAAAATCAGAGAAAAAAATTTAGAGAAAAGAAAAGAGAGAACAGAAAAAGTAGAAGAAGAGAAAAGGGGTTGTATTGCGGTTTGCTCACTGAAAAATTCAGTTTATATATTCAGATTCTTGGGAATTTATATACCAGCAACATTATATCTTTTGGGCACATCAAACCACTTGATTTTCAGTACCTTAGCCTCCCTTATTTAGCCACCTATAGCTCCACCAAAAACTGAAACCAGGACATTCGACTCGTAATCCTTGCGACCTCGGAATCACTTCTGTTGAGCTGCTACACTAGCACAATTCACTGTCCTTGTGAATAGGAAAGAGCTGTGATTCCACAAATTTACCCATTCCACTATATCTTGCATAAGTGCTAACATGCCAGGATCCAATTCGAGCGTTTGTGGTAGTTGATATGGAGAAAAAGAAACATCAGTTTCGTGGGCTGAGTTACGCCAACTACAAAACTCACTAGTGGAGGCCATGGAGAAGATGTTTGATGAACGTCTTCCTGTGGTGCGCAGTCGGGCTAAACAACATAGTTCAGCCAACTCTTGTCGTGGTCTCTTTGGCCACAGTGGACAACATGGAGGAGGTGCTCATGGGCATAGCATTCGCCCCTGTGTGCTCATTGATGATGAAGATTACTGTGTGTCCCCCAAAAGAAAAATTCAGCAAG
>Ga0182004_10001956_pt1 | contig 15709 bp, 10 predicted proteins | sample Sormic07211540_1_FD_120479 | JGI IMG/M metagenome (GOLD analysis project Ga0182004, IMG submission 120479) | Endophyte microbial communities from Sorghum bicolor roots, Mead, Nebraska, USA - 072115-40_1 MetaG | ecosystem: Host-associated > Plants > Roots > Unclassified | place: USA: Nebraska...
CCGTTCCCCGCATCCCCGACCCGTTTTCCTTTATGCATACGTCTGGCCTTAAGGCCTGTTAGAAGCCCACAAAAGCCCACTGCCAAACTAAGTATATATGGCTCGAGTAACCCTAAATCCTACCCTATCCACTTGCTCACACTCTCCTGGAGCCGCAAACACACAGGCGCCGTCACGAGTCGCGAGCTCTTCCCCTCATCTCCTTCCTCGTCAAGCAAAGCAAGGCCAACAGGAGCTCCTCCATCCCCTGCTGCCTGTCTCCTCTAGCAGAGCAAAGCTGACGCGAGCAGGATGACAGGCTGCTGGCTTGCTGTTGACGCTAGCAGGATGGCAGGCTGCTGGCTTGCTGTGGATCTTCCTAGATCCTGGTCTCTCTATCTCTCTCTGTGCTTTATCTGTAGGATTCTGCTCTCGACATTCAATCTGCAAGCAACATCTAGGTGTTATTCTCATTATTGATCCATGAGATCTACTTTGTTCTTTTGGCTGTAAAAGGAGTTGTGATCCGTAACTTGTGTGGTCCTTAGTTCTCTTGCAAGATGTGTTTTTTTACGAGGACGGGGATGGGAAAAAATTTAGGCCGCGCGGACGGGGACGGGGAGGCAAAACCCGACGGGGAATTCGCCGTTGCCATCTTGAATCTAGTGGGATCGGGGGAGAGGTGGTAGGAGGAGGAGGAGGAGGGAAGGGGATGATGAGGGCAGAGCTGGTGCGAGGCCGCACTGGAGATGGAGTGCTTGACCACCAACGATGGTGTGGGAGAGGGAGCAGTGGACGGAGACAGAGAGTGAGAGCACGCTAGGTGAGAGCAATGCATGTTGATGGCAACTAGCACTAAGCGAAGGAGAGGCAGGTCCGAAAGAACGAAATTCATTTTTGTTTCTCCACATCATGGCTTTGGCCTACTCTAAAGAGCATGCACACTAGACCCATGACACGTCCAAGAAATCAAACGAGCCCTTTTGCATCACATGGGTCTATTCTTGGCTCCTATCCAGACAAACAACACAAGGCTCTAGATTCAACAATCTAAATTTTATAACTTTGATATAATATTTGTATGTTTGGATCCAAACTAGATAACCAGCTATTAAAATATCCTAGAATCCACTCAGCTCGGAACCATAATTGTTTCCGCTGTGACTAAGGGGCTTTATTTGAAGCCTCTGTCATGATGGTTAGTAGTCGCATCCCGCAGTCAGGCAGCTAAGGCCTTGTTTAGATGCGAAAAGTTTTTGGATTTCGCTACTGTAGCACTTTCGTTTGTTTGTGGTAAATATTGTCCAATCATGAACTAACTAGGATCAAAAGATTCGTCTCGCGATTTACAGGTAAACTGTGTAAGTTTTTATTTTTATCTATATTTAATGCTTCATGCATATACCATAAGATTCGATGTGATGGAGAATCTTGAAAACTTTTTGGTTTTTGGTGTGAACTAAACAAGGCCTAATCACCATCAATTCTTACCATGTTTATAATCTAATGATTGCAATTTAATATTGTTACTCATACAAGCTACCATTCAACACGCCTACTATCGTTCACGAGCTATTTTGAGCTCCTTCTCTGAACTTTAGAGAGCTCTAAAAACTTTAAATCACTAAAAACTTTTATTGGGATGAAAGTATTAAAAGCTTTAGAGTACTTTAGCTCACTTTTGAGGTAAAAGCTCTAATATGAGGTGACTTTAAAGTTTAGAGCTATTTTTGAGACGTGTTTGAATTGCTACTATAAGTTGCCAAAACAACTTATGCATCTAACTTAGTGGCTATTTGCTTAGCTGCGCATTTACGATACAACACAAACACAACCATAAACATGATAGTTTCAATTCTGCGCCACAATCTGTTAAAAGTCCGGCAATACCACAACAACGGCTTGACAACCGTAGGCATATGCCTAACAGACACGAGATCTCATGTTTAAAAACTTAAAGTTTAGAGCATCTCCAACAGTTATGCAATTGGACTATGCATTCTAGAAATTTGCCAAAAATCTTAAAAATTGCTCTCCAACAGTTATGCATTTGACTTATGCATTTTGGCAAACTTGACATTTGATGGACCAAACTTGGCATTTTTGCATAGGCACAATGGCTTGGCAATTTTGATATTTCCTGCGACTCTTTGTCGTGCGCGACCTCCCCACGCGCTGCGGTAGTTTCCCGCGAGGACTTCTCCCCGCGCGAACTCTTCTTCCCCCGCGCCGCCGCCTCCTTTCTTCACGCCGCCTCTTTTCTTTCCTCGCGCGCAACTAGGAGATACGATCCTGGAGGCCGCGTGCGACGTGAACTCTGCGACCTGCGACTTCGTGGACTATTGGCGCGCGACGGAACTCTGGCGAACTGCGACTTCGTGGACTGGCAGACCGGGAGGCCGCGATTCACAGATGACTTGCGACTTCGTGGACTGGTGGCGACGGGCGACGAAAATTTCTGCGCAGAGGAAAAATCTCGCGTGAAGCGCGCCAAACAAAAAAAGATCCCGGACAAAAATAGTTGGGTCCACTATTTTGGAAAATGCCAAGTCAAAAATATCAAACACTTGGAGATGGACTTATTTTTTCTTTGGCAAAACGTTTAGGGACTTGGCAAATTCCAACAAAATGACGAATTCTAATTGTATAATTGTTGGATGCTCTTAATTTATAAAATTTAGAAGAGAGGGTAAACTGTTACATTTGCATTGCCGGATTGCCGATTGCCGAAGCAGTCCGGCAGAAACAGAAAGGGATAGGCGTAGGCGTTGGCGGCAGCGGCAGCCCGAAGCCCCCCAAAAGCGGAAAACCGCTACCGAACCAGTTGGGCAGGGCAGCCCCAGCTTTGAGTCCAAAAATCCACAGATATTTCCCCTATACGGGCTGCTTCCATCCGATTCATTCCACTCCACCGGTCCACCCTCCCTTCCCCACACGAAACCACCACCCCCACTCTTCCATGTCAGCCGCCGTCCGCTCCCGCGCCGCGGCGGCCGCGCTCTCCGCCGCGCGCCGCATCCACGCAGGCCTCGCCGCGGAGCAGAAGCAGCAGGGCGGCAACAGCCCTGGCGCCCTTCGCCGACCTTGGACCCTCTTCCGGCGCCAGCAGCAGCAGCAACAGCAGGAGCAGAGCCACGTTCCTCGCGCCGCCGCTCCTGTCCTGGACGCCGTTGCCGACCATAGGGCCGGCGGCTCGGACGGTGGGGAGCCCCCAGAGATCTGGCGCCAGCCCGGAGAAGCCCCTGTCGCTTCCGCGGGTGCGGACGCCATCGGGAGGATCGACGTGGTTAGGGTTGCGGCCCCCGGCGGGGAAGGCTTTGATGGGAAGGACGGGGCCGAGGAAAGCGGGGATTGGGGCGGCTCTAACCTGGGACGACGGTTTCCCACGCCCAAGGAGATTTGCCGTGGGCTCGACAAATTTGTCATCGGCCAGCAGCGAGCCAAGAAGGTAAATACTAAATCTCTCGGAAATTTTGTATCTGTTTTCATCTGATCGGAGTTGTCGTGTACTCGTGTTTGGTATCTACTCAGGTCCAACACATGTGTTTGACCCATTAATTTCTCTGAAACTTGTTTAGAATATAGTCATTTGGAAGTATCTGTGATGGCTAATCTACTAACACCCATCTGCTTGTATCAAATGTTAATACTTCTGTGCATATTGATTGTCAAAGCTTCTAAAGTTTCACCATGTACCCCTAAGCATTTTATACTTATATGCGATGTGGATCACCACACAGGCAGCAAGTTGTATTACTTCACATCTGTTCTCCTACCATTTTAGTGACCCTAGGATATTTTCAGATTGTTTAATAGCCCTGTTTAACTGTTTTATCTCTCTTAATGCAGGTGTTGTCAGTAGCAGTTTATAATCACTATAAACGTATTTATTGTGAGTCACTCACCAGAAGGTAAGTTTTGTGTAAACATCAGTTTTCTGAGAATTGTGCAGCATCCGGTGGTAAATTGGACAGAACATGTGGGCTGCAGGTCTGCCGCAGATTGTAGTGAGAGCGATTCTTGCACGAGTGACACTGACATGGTAGAGCTTGAGAAAAGCAATATTCTTGTCATGGGGCCAACAGGCTCGGGTACATGCTCTGACCTTTGATTACGTTAATGTTGTATTTTGCATTCATCTAACACTGTACATAAATAGAAAATGTATTGAAATTAATCATATACTTAAAACTTAATTTTGCACAATCATTTCTCTCTCTTTTCTCTGTTCATGTGGCTATGCTAACTCTGTTTTAGTGGAAAGTGTTTTAGCTTTGTAGAGACATGCATTTCTAAAACGAGCAACTATTGCAGTGGTTATTATCACACTGCATATTAGTCATGCAATCATGCACCTAACATAAAGTGATATGCTATATGTGGTAGAATTTCAAGCAATCCAAGTAGTACACATTTGAGGTTTTCTGAACAGGTGAACATATTATATGATGTCTGATTGATTTGAATTTGAAATTGAGATTTCATCTTCTTTTCTCTCTTAAAATAATTGGTACATTCTGGTTGGATGAAACAAAATATGCAATAGTATTGCTGTTGAGTATCCACCTTTCATTTAACTTGTTTTATGCAATCATAATCTTGTGGTCCTTATGTTACGAATGTCTTACTTATTATTCTAAAATCTTTCCCAAAGTCAGGGAAAACATTGCTGGCAAAAACACTAGCAAGATTTGTGAATGTGCCCTTTGTTATAGCTGATGCGACAACCCTCACTCAGGTATACTGAATTATGTCTGTTTATTAATTCATTAACTTTGTTCCTGCTGTTAGTCCAGTACGTTGTGTATGGAATTTGTTCGTGCTGCAAATTTAAGAGCACATGATTATAATTTTAGTATCTTTAGTATCATGTTTGTTATTATCCATATACTTAATTATGATTTTGTTAATTCAGAACTTTGTTCTTACAGTTATTCCAGTGCAGCAGTCTGATATTTCGTTCCTGCTACAAATTAAGAAGCAGATGATTATAATCTTACCATCTTTAAGTTTCATGTTTCTAATCCCTTTTTTAATCCCTTCTTTGCTGACATTGAGACCACTATCCTGAAATTTAAAACCATTGTGTATGCTCTTGTGAAGGTTTCATCTGTTCGATTCATATTTTATGATTTGTGATATTCCACTGGAGAGTTGTAGTAGATTGTTTGCTATTTTTTTTATACGATTTTTTTTTCTTGGATAGCTGCTCTTTTCATGTAGCGGATATTATGGCACTAGCATATACTTCTTTTACTAACTTTTCTTGCATAAGATCTTTGATTATGATCTGTATAACAAGTGTAATACTTCTGTTTGAGAGTGTTGAGCTTGCACCAGCTTCAGAGACTTCATATGTTCAACTGTTGGTGCTCAGAAGTTCACCTTAGTTTGACTGTATTTTCCCCCCATTTTTGTAGGCTGGATATGTTGGTGAGGATGTTGAATCTATTTTGTATAAGCTCCTAGCGGTACCTCTCAACTCTCTATTTATATATGGACCTTGCATTTTAGTCCTTTCTGCATTGTGATTCTAACCTGAACTAGAGAACCTTCTCCTCTCCTCCACCCCTTATTTTGCTCTTGAGACCTTTTTGCATGATAATCATTGAGCTCTAGAGGATTTAAGCAAGTACCAAAAGTTCAAAACTATTGTGTTCTCAGGGGGGAAAATAGTGAAAGCACTTATTTTAGGTTACACAGTTTCTGTAGTTGTAAAGCCGAGCCCATGTTCTGTAATGTGCATTGGACGAGCAATGTTGGGGAATGGGCACTGAGATGGTGAATTCCCTGCCTCACATGAAGATAGGATTAGAGTTGAGTTTGCTATCTTCTGGATATAGTTTGTTAGGACCTGGAGTAGATTAGATCCTTCCTTAGGAGTCAAGTATAAACATCTCTATGTGAAGAGAGATCTAACTCTAAAAGTAAGCACATCAATAATCTAGTTCTCTTATGTTCATCCCCTAGCAGCCACTGCCTCTCAGACGTCCTCCAGTGTTGTTTATCTTGTCATGGACATGGGATGGGAATGGGACATGGCATATGAAGTATGTGAAGATCTTAAAGATTTATATAAAGTATAAACATTGGATGTCTCCAAGCCAGGTAGAGTGAAGCATACAAACAAAAATAGAAGTGAAGTATGTTTATCGATGCTTCTGCTACTAATTATATTGGAGAAGATTCTCAGTTTTTAAGGAGAAGATTCTCAGTTTTAAAGAAAGCCATAAAGTTTAAATAAAGAACCATGCTTGGGTTACCAGCTAGATAGGAAAGGGCAACAGTTGCCAACAACTAGCCTATTACATTGCAGTAATATCGACTACATCCGTAATACTATTGTTGCTAGGGACGAAGTTCCTCAGCCAGTTGATCATGGATTCAGTCAGCTTGTGCACTTGAGCTTCATCTTTTTCCTGTAGCATAGCATTCCACTTTGTTTACGCTGCTTGTACTCACCTTTTGACGTTTCTCTTTTGCACCCTAGGCTGCTGATTTTGATGTAGCTGCTGCCCAGCAAGGAATCGTCTATATTGATGAAGTTGATAAAATAACAAAGAAGGTTTGTTCATAAGTAAATTTAGGCATATGTCATACATTTTTGCCTCCCCTTCCCCCCCCCCCTTTTATATGTCTGGTTGCAATGCTTTTCAGGCTGAGAGCATCAATCTTAGCAGAGATGTTTCAGGTGAAGGTGTGCAACAAGCACTGTTGAAAATGCTTGAAGGAACGGTAAGTTTTTCAACCTTTGAAGCTTTGAATTAGTAATTTTTATGCTTGGGGAGCTCCTGTAGAAGAAACAAACCTAGTGATTATTTATCATTTTGTACTTTTTATCTTTTTGGAGGGATTTTCATAGTTGTTGATGTGGAGTCAATTTCCAATGGATTGCCATTATAGAATATACTAGACATAGTTTAAAAACAGTCTTAACGAATTTGATTTAGTTGATTTGTTCTTGGCAGTGATACACGATCTGGTCTAGGCTATGATAGTGTACTGTTCCAAAACCAATTGTTTGTTTTTAATCCTATGTTGAGCTTTAAGCTATATAGTACAAATACCATTGATAATGCATTAAAATCCCATTTTCTAGCATGTAAGGGGTCCTGGTATATGAATTTGTAACTTGTACAAAACATTTTGTTTGCAGCAAATGACTGATTTGTTTCTGAGCAGTGCAAAATGAACTACATAGGCTGGATCATTATTAAGATTAACTTATTAAAGGAGTTATGGTATTTAAGGAATTTTTGAAAGCATCCTTTTTAGCAGACAACAGCTCTATTCAGTTCCATGTTTTAGTGGCAAATAAGCTGTTCAAAACTTCAAATTCTTTTTTTTATTCCTTTTCGGTAATTATTAAGTTTGTAAGTGTCTTTCTTGGTCCAATTTGTGAGATATTGTCTTCTATGTTTCATAATGCAATATATGTAAGATGCATGACAACATAATTTCTTATTTATCTTCTTACAAGTTATGTTTATGCTGTCAAGATAGGTTGTTAGTGTTCCTGAGAAAGGGGCCAGAAGGCACCCAAGAGGTGACAATATCCAGGTACCCTTCTGTGCAAGCTGCTCTTTGGTAGTTATCAGAAATCAGAGTAATACTAATACACTGTTTATGTTCCCTGTACATATTAGGAGGATAAATGTTCTCTTACTGAATAGTGAAAACAATAGTTCTGTTGTTATTCTAATGCAAAAATATTTTGGATGGTCTGGTGGGTGCTGTTCTTGTAATCCTCTGTGATTTGTACCACGGGATCAAAAGCAGGGCATGCCCAATTTTTATGATTACTTTTCCTTATAAAATTAGAAATGTTAATACGTCATATAGTGTATTCACAGAATTTGAAAAACGCAAGCCAGTGGAAACAATCAAACACATGAGGATGATAGAGCATGAGAAATTGACAGTTAGTGATACTGCTGTTATGTCTTGTGGAATTGATAATAGCATGTGTCTGAGGTATTGTTTAGCATCTTTCATGTTCTTTTTCATCTATAACATTTTATGTTTTAAATAGAGTGGTAAACCATTTAGCGGTCGCTACCTCTACATGTTAAGAGGCACATAATGAGCTAATAGTTGCAATGATAATTTAGTGGAACTAACAAAAAGATTCACTAATCAACTCGCCACAACTCACAACATGCATGCACGTGGGCCTATTTGTACCTGGTCTATAGTATTAAGTTGCATGCATCGACTAGTTCAACCCAAAAGCTTAAGCTGATGGGGAGTGGAGGGCAATCCACTTATATTCCAACACTTCCCCTCATGTGGAGGCTCCCTCAGGCCTTAGAGGTGGAATAGGAGCGAGTAGCAATTATTTTATTTAGTTGCACTAACCAGGATTCGAACTCGAGACCTCTGGCTTGGACACCATATTAAGTTGCATGCACCGACCAATGTCAACCCAAAAGCTTAAGCTGATGGGGAGGGGTGGGCAATTCACTTGTATTCTAGCACTCCCCCTCACGTGGGATGGGCAATTCACTTATATTCCAACACTCCCCCTCACGTGGAGGCTCCCTCAGGGCTTAGGCGTGGAATAGGAGCGAGGAGAAATTATTTTATTTAATTCCGCTAACTAGGATTCGAACTCGAGACCTCCGTCTTTTGTTACCATATTAAGTTGCATGCACTGACCAATGTCAACACAAAAGCTTAAGCTGATGGGGAAGGATGGGCAATTCACTTATATTCCAACACTCCCCCTCATGTGGAGGCTCCCTCAGGCCTCAGACGTGGAATAGGAGTGAGCAGCAATTATTTTATTTAATTGTGCTAACCAGGATTCGATCTCGAGACCTCTGGCTTTGATACCATATTAAGTTGCATGCACTGACTAGTTTAACCCAAAAGCTTAAGTTGATGGGAAGAGGTGGGCAATTCACTTATATTCCAACATATAGCAGCAAGCCTCGATACTCCTTGGTTGCCTACTGCTTTGCTCCCAGGTCATTACATCGATACAGCTTTCGGCCTGCAACTGCTGGTCCACACCCACGCTTGCATGGTCTGCTGGCCTGGTCAGGAGCTGCTTTGGCTACCAGTGGCAGTCATGTGGCTGCTGATCCAGCACACTCATGCTACAACCAGCCATAGCATGACCAGCACTGAACTCCAGCATCCACTATGGCATTTGGTGGCGCTAATCACCACAATAGTGAGCGTAGCTTCAGGAGGTCCTCTGGGACACTAGCACCACTATTTGAAGAACTGATAACATTTGAGTCAATGCTTGTGATCCTTGTCAACTTTAGAAAAGAAGAGATGAATTTGAAGAGTGATTTTTTCCTCATATCCCTTTTACTTGTAACATGTTAGACAAGAACCATTATTTTATTTATCCCAACATACAAGCGAGCTAAAAGGCTTCTTTATTAGTACTTGCATATGTTTTCATCAGTGTTCAGTCAATAGCTAGACCCGCAAGAGAAATATGCAGTGTTTGATGTTCACTTGTCTTGCATTGCAGATTGATACAAAAAACATTCTCTTCATCTGCGGTGGTGCTTTTGTAGACTTGGAGAAAACTATTTCGGAAAGGTTGTGGACACTGGACAGTCTTTGTGTTTTATGTTTTGGACTTGTGATATCACAAGCTTTTAATAACCAAGGTTTGCCCTGTTTTTTTTTCCTAGGAGACATGATTCTTCAATTGGTTTCCGAGCGCAGGTTCGTTCAAATATGCGATCTGGTGGTGTTATAAATGCTGAGATCACATCATCGCTACTGGAATCAGTGAGTAAAAATTAGAAAATGACTTCCATGTAGTATTCTCATCTGGCCGTTGGCTCCTTTCCAAATAATATCGCTATTGTCTTCTGCTTTGTTTTCCTTTCATGCTAGAGTCTACATAGTTTTTTTTTGTAATTATTTGGACGCTATTTCTGCAGGTTGAAAGTGGTGATCTCATTGCGTATGGACTAATCCCAGAGTTTGTTGGTAGATTTCCAATTCTTGTTAGTCTATCCTCCCTCAGCGAAGATCAGCTTGTTGAAGTAAGTTTATCATTCGTGCACACCTTATCACTTGCATGTAACAGGCTCAGTTTCTATTTAGTGGTGTTCTTAAGATAACCCCTATATTTTGTTTGTTGCCACTATTTCAGTGCATCGCATTTTGTATTGGTTTTGCCCTTTACGCCATGCACATTTTAATTTAGGCCTTGTTTAGTTCACCCCAAAAACCAAAAAAATTTCAAGATTCCCCATCACATTGAATCTTGCGGCACATGCATGGAGCATTAAATATAGATGAAAACAAAAACTAATTGCATAGTTTGGCTGTAAATCGTGAGACGAATCTTTTAAACCTAGTTACTCAATGATGGGATAATGTTTGTCAAATAAAAACGAAAGTGCTACAGTGTCAAAATCCAAAAACTTTTTGGATCTAAACAAGGCCTTAGTTATTTATGCAAAGTTGATCATTTGCATGGTTGAATCTATTCTTAGATTTGTGCCAGATATACCATCACCCGGAACATAAACCGGAATTGGCATGCACTATGCTGAGACCTTAGTGATTACAGGCTAGTGTTAGCAATTATATACCAAAGATGACTACTGTACTTACAGGGGGCTCCTGTATGTTTCCTAATGATTGCTTACTTGTTACTTTATTAGTTAGGGCAGGTTGTCTTATTACCAGGAAAAATATTGAGATCATCTGAGAAAAAAATCTGTAAAATCACTATCCATTACGCACCATCAACTTTCAAGGCTTGCTTCTGCATATCATAAATTTTGCAAAGTGCAAATGTTATCTTCATATATTTATTGAACACTCTGTTCCTAGGTACGCAACTTATATTACCTTCAAAGCTAACACAGCTGTGCTCCTCTCTGTAGGTTCTCACAGAGCCAAAGAATGCCCTTGGCAGGCAGTATACCAAGTTGTTTGAAATGAATGATGTAAGAATTTATTTGAAATTCTTATGTCTTGAATTATGTAATATGCCCCTTAATGCCTGTGTATTTATCTTGCAACTTGCATTGTTACTTAGGTTAAATTGCATTTTACGGAGGAAGCCTTACGGCTTATTGCCAAAAGAGCAATAGCGAAGAATACTGGGGCTCGTGGTTTAAGGTCCATATTAGAAAGTATATTGACAGAAGCTATGTATGAGGTATACACTCTTCTCACACTGGCACCATTGTAAAATTCACTAATTGGGTTACGAAAAACTGTTTAGTAGTAGATTTGTTGCAGCACAATGGCAAACATGCTTGTTCTGACTTTTTTTTGAAGTTTCTGTGTCTGAAATTGTACAATAAAAAAGGGGCAAAAAAACCCATAGAGCCTCTAATAGCATGTACATCCATATCCATTTGTGCCAAGAAGCAGCCACGGGAGAGTGAAATGAGTTAGCACCTGCGCTAAGAAATGTGAGCGACCAAGCATGGATGCTAATGCTAGAATGCATGGTATCAATACTTAGGTTTGCTACTGGTGCTAAGGCTACTTTTTCTAACAAAACTAAACATTCTAAATCATCTGAGTACCTATTAAGGGGTGCTAAAGTAATTACGTAGAGGTAATTAAGAGAGAGACGATTCTAGATAACTACCTTTTGCACCTAAATCAAGAGGTAAGTGGAAGTGCACATGGCCTCCTAGTGGGTTTGGTGACCTAATGACAAGTAATTTAGGAACTAGCCATGTGAATGAAATCTTATGAACAACATAATAGAGCAAATGGTTGGCTATCAATGCTCAACGATTCCTCAAAATGAAAAGGATGATATGGAACTCAATGATGTGTTTATTCGTTTTATATTTTGGATTTGAGTTTAGGAAATGCCATACTATAAAGAGGGATGTGACTCTAAGTGACTTAGGGTGGAAACAGTGCTCAAAATATCTAACATATCCTAAGACAGATACAAAGAGCACAACACATGCACTTCTGTCAATGTTTTAGATCTTATAGTGCTACTTTTGGCATGTCTGGAAGTTCCAGACTCTTGGAAGTTTTGCTTGGGTTTGGAAGTTTGATGAATGTAGAGTATAAATATCTCTCCCCCATCTTCTCTAATGGCCAAACACTCCATTATTGTGACCTACCTTGTGACAAAAGCCCGCTTGAGCATTCATAGCACTCTTCTCACCACTCATCTTTGATGCTTTTGAGGGATTTGGTGAAAGGTTGAGAGGAGAATGGAAAGTGGTAGAGAAATTCGAACCCATCATTTCAGCACTTGTTTCTTTGCCTAGCCGTTGGATTCACATTTGGCTTTGCCCTTAGATGGCTAGGCGTTGCTCGTGAAGCTCTGGGAGGTTTGTATTAACCCTTGCTTTCTAGTGGATTTATTGTGCTTGGTCTATGAGGTCGCTTGAGAGGAGGATTGGAGTTGAAAGAGCCTCTAGACCTTTGTGGTCACCTCAACAACGAGGAAATATGCATGCCTTGGTGGTGTGGCCAAACCTCGGGATAAATTGTTGTCTCATGCGGCTTCTTGTGGTTTCGTTTGGTTTGACCTTCCCCTTTCCCTCTTGCATTGATCTTTAATATTTCCAATTGATCTTTCTTATTGACGTTTCAGGGAAGGGTACAAAGGATAAGTGTGGTAATTCGGTGATCTATTTTTGATTGAGATTTGGTGCTGGTTTCGTAGGTCTTTGGAAGTTCCAGACATCTTCATAGAGTTCCGGACTTGGCTAATCCGCTACTTGATGTGTGAACGAATTTCCTTGCAGTAGGGATCTACATGCTCTAATTGTGCTTACTGGATCATACAAATCCATAATTAAAAACAAACTTATGTCCCTATTCAAGAAAATGAGCCTAAAGCTAACCAATGTGCGTAGCCATTACTGTTACCGCGGCCACAAAAATTGATTCTTGGGATGTCTCTTCATGTTTCTTGAAGCTAAATATTTTTAGGCCTGGGATACCCTAGTATCTATTCAAGTATGAACCAAACCTAAGGATTTGGGTCCAAATTGCAGCAATTCAATTAGGCCTAGGCCTTTGTAGTGAACCAGAAACCATCAAATTGGCACCACATTTTTTTTATTGTTAAAGGAAAATTGATGTTACTTGTATTGCCTTGAATTATATTCTTTGGTGGATGATTTACATCATTATGATGTCCAGTTAGCTTAGAATGCGTTTTGGCACAATATTCCATGAGTCATTTTTCCACTGTCCTGAATTAAAATTTTCTAACAGATTCCAGAGACACGAACTGGAAAAGATAAAATAGATGCTGTGGTTGTTGACGAGGAGTCTGTTGGATCTGCAAATCAGCATGGAATTGGAGCTAAGATTCTTTGCGGAGAAAGAGCTTTGGATCTCTATCTGGCCAAGCACAATAATAAAGAATCAATGGTACATATCATTTTCATTTTGATTTTCACATAATTAACAGCATTGTATAGTTAAATCAAAATGAAGGGCTGGTCATCTTACCTATTGGCTGATTGACATTTAGTGTTTTACAGAGCAGTTAAGAGATATGTTCATGTCATTGTTATTTTTTATGATGGGCTAGAGGCATGGTATTATTTTTCAAGCAGGGCATCTCCACAATCACTTAAAATATTAAGAAATACCCATGTCTATGTTTCGTTAGTCATGAAATTCCTTATGCATATTGGTGGGAATGTGCATCAATGTGTCAATTAGTGAAGTGGCCGGGCACTTGATGAAGGACACCTAACATAAATAGATTCATTTGCAATGATGAAAAAAATATATTCAGGTTGTGGGACGTTGGTTTGCTGTTCTTAGGTGGCTTGTTATTTTTGCAGGGTCAACACCAGGTGAGATCGAACGTGGAATCTGAGATCGATACAGAAGCCCCCTCTAGAGTGGCCAGCATGTAGAGGGTTTCTGACAACAATAATTATGTATATAAATAATTTGTTGTCGGCCTTGTAACTGTAGCCAATTCAAATGTAAATTCGGGCCATATAAATTCATCATGTATAAGGCCGGTGCTGGGGTTGTAATTTGTTATGTTGAATTTGGGGGGACTGAAGCTTGATCTTGCAAACTTTACGTTCAAGGAAAGTAAAGGGGGCAGCGTTACATTTTGGGCAAATCAGGGAGGGAGGGTTGGGCAAATCAGTTAGCCACGGTCACCGTTCGACTCTGATTTCTATTTCATCTTTCACTCGATGGATTGCTAGGCTAGTAGGTTGCTCTGTTTTTTTTTTCATGTCTGGCACACCCGTTGTTTCCATATGTATTTTGTGGCCTGCGTATTTCCCAATAGTTGGCGTATACGTACTGCCTGCTAGTCGAGTTCTTTCACGCACATACTCGTTGCGAACTATCTTGAACGATTGTCCTGATCCAGTTTGTCATATACTAGGAAGGCAATAATAAAAACTAAATGGAAATAATCAAATAGGCTGATAAACATTAGATGCATTTTGAGAGCAAATCAGAGATTGCTCAAAGTTAAGATTACCATAACTACGTAATACACTTTAGAGATTGCTCAAAATTAAGATAAAAATCAAATGCATTTTCAGAGAAAATCAAATAAAGGCGAAGGATGCAGCTCTGTGCTTCAAAGTGGAAGAAGTTAGCTTTTATTTAAATTTATTTGAAGTTCACTTGAGTATACTACTAAGAGAGATTGAAGTCTAACCTCCGACAAATTTTGTTACCCCGTGTGCTTATGACCTTGTGATTGCATATCTTGTATTATTTGATGTGGTGGCTTGATCTATAGTATGTAGGTGGTTGAACAAGCAAAAGCATGGAATTACTTTGTAGTACATCTCTACATGTGCTTATTCCTCTCTAGGGCTTGGAAATTTTGTCATCACTAGAATCTATTGTAAAGTTTTAAAGTTTCAGATTATGCCTATTCAAACCCTCTAGGTATTGTGATCATTTCACATGCACTTTTTACAACACCTTGGCCGTTGAAACAAAAGTCTATGCATATACCTTTGCCTTCAGGTTTTTGTTTCCATCTCCATTGCAACTGGCACGATTGAAGGAGAAGAGGATGCGGCAAGCACGAGAGGTTGACGACACTTTGGATGCGTTGCTGTAAGGATCTTTTTTTGATAATAGTTGTTGTAAGGATCTAGATGACTTGAGAGGGTAAATAGCTTATAAACTTTTTTCTACAAATCACAGAGCACTAGAGCAAAGTGGTTAGTACAATAGGAGATCCTAATAGCCACTACAAGCACTAGCTCTAGTTCACTCAAGCAAAACCTCTACACAAAATTTAGTAGGAACTTGAATCTATCTAAAATACATCACCACTTCGCCGACATAAATTGATGGTTTCCCAAGGACAAGCTTAGTATCCTAAAATAAGCACTGATCAGATCGTAACATGAGCTTTTAATTATTTGCAACATTATCTTGTGTATTGAGCATATAAGGATAATTGTAAAAATATTTCTTCGGATATTCTTGTCACTAACCTTTCCAAGATTGGAGCAAGAAGATCGGATGAATGACAAGCACAAGGTATGTCCAACTAATCATCATACAACATTGAATTAAATTCATCCAAACTTGAATTTTGCAAAATTCAAGCTTGAGGGAGTACTTTACATAAAAACATCCTTTACCATGTTGCCATGTTGGTTGTCCCTACCTTTGAGACATGCTTAATTTGTTAAATACGAATCACACTACTTCATCTCCACTTGAGTAGATCTCTATAAATGCTCTCATGCTACCTTTATTTGCTTTAGTATATGTCTAGGTTTGGAGTAGTTTCATTTATCTCTTA
>Ga0182004_10001957_pt1 | contig 15696 bp, 17 predicted proteins | sample Sormic07211540_1_FD_120479 | JGI IMG/M metagenome (GOLD analysis project Ga0182004, IMG submission 120479) | Endophyte microbial communities from Sorghum bicolor roots, Mead, Nebraska, USA - 072115-40_1 MetaG | ecosystem: Host-associated > Plants > Roots > Unclassified | place: USA: Nebraska...
CGTGGAGCGCCTCTGGATAGCAACTCCTCAAAATTTGGCAAGTCCTTTAGCAAACCATTGGAGAATCAAATTTGTAGTTTTTGCCAAATAAACAAGGATAGCAAGTGCAAATGACAAACCATTAGAGATGCTCTAACTAGACTCAAAAGAATCGTCTCATCAATTTCGATCAAACTGTGTAATTAGTTTTTATTTTTATCTATATTTAATATTTCATACATATGTTTAAAGATTCGATGTGACCGAAGACCGGAAGTAAACAAGGCCTTCATCCTTTTCACATTTGGCGGTTTCGCTTTGGCCCCCATTGCAATGTCCTCGTCCTCGTCCTCCTGTCTCCTCCTCCTCCTCCTCCCGTAGCCAATCGTATAGTATATATATGCGTCCGACTGTCCCCTTTCCCCCACCCTGCATCTCTCGCCGTCCTCGAAGTCGCTGAGCAGAGAGCTCCTCTCCAGCAGTGTGTGTGCTCTCCTCCTTTCAGCCGCAGCCAGCCGGAGGAGTTCCCGATCGAGATGGAGGCGCAGCCAGTCGGAGAAGTTCTCATAACCGCCCGAACTGATGCTGCTGGAGAAGCGCCGGTCGGCTCCGGGCCGAGATCTCCGCTCCCCGTCCTGTTCCTCGCGCTCTGCATCGGCTCTGGCATGCTGCTGCACGCGGAGCAGCTCGCCGCCGCCGCCGCCGCCGCCGCCGCTGAACATCTCTGTCCGATTGTCGTCGTCTGCGTTGTCATCTCCGTCACGGCGCTCTTCAACCTGTCCATCTTCTCGCTCAACTTCCTGGTCGCGCGCGGGCGAGCTGCCGGTGCCGGGGGACCAAGACTGCTGCTCCGCCCAACCGCGAGATCCGGAGCAGCGCCTGCTGTCTCTGCATCGAAATCTCTACTTGCCCCTTTCTTCGGGCTCTGCCTCGCCATGGGAGCGGCGCTGCACGCCAAATCGCTCGCCGCCGCCGCCACCGAGTACCAAATTGACCCGGCCGTCGTCGTATGCGTTGCACTCGCCGGCGTCGCGCTGTTCCACTTGGCGGTCCTCTCCATTCAGAAGACCCTGGCGAGCCATCGGGCCGAGGGCGAGCCCAAACAGCTGCCGCGCTCGCGAAGACTCCCTCTGCTCCCGTTCGTCGTCCTCGCGCTCGCCATCTCCGCGGCGTCGTCCGTGGAGACCGTGATGGCGGATCTCCCTCAGGACGCCTCCGTTTGGGCCGCACTTGCCCTCGCCGTGTCATTCGACATTGCTATTGGCTCGCTCTACTGCTTCATCATCGATGGACCTCCGCCGCCTACTGCCGCCACTGTGGAGCCGTGGTCACGGACTAAATCAGCCGGTGCTATAGTTTCCTGCATCACCGCCGCTGGTATAGTATCGTTCATGCTCCTTGCCTGTGGGGGTGCATCAGGGGCCATTGCAGCTCGCAGTTGAATTGGGTGCGTATGGATTGCAACTTGTTCTTCTATTAGCTGAAGTCGAAGCAGCACCATTACCGGTAGTAGTTGTTGTGTTGGGTTCCACTGTGTTCATATCCTGATGCTAGTAGCAGTAGTAGTTGTTGTTGTGTTGGGTTTCCACTGTGTTCATATCCTGATGCTAAATTGTGGTACTCCCTCCGTCCCAAATTACAAGTCATTTCAAGAATCTTGAAGAGTCAAAGTTTTTCAAGTTTGACCAAATTTATATAGCAAAATAATAACATTTTTGGTACCAACCAAGTATCGTTAGATTCTTTGTTAGTTATATTTTCGTAGTGTACTTATTTTATGACATAAATCTTTATATTTCTCTCTATATTTTTGGTCAAATTTGAAAATGCTTTGACTCTCTAAAATTCTTGGAATGACTTATAATTTGGAACGGAGGGAGTAGTTAATAATATTTCTACAAAAATCTAGGTGTGCTATTATTTTTGAACGGAAATAAATACCTTTGCACATGCTGCTCGGAACCAACGCGTGCTCTTTTACACCACAAGGAATTGTCTACAGTCTCTCTCGCGGTTCCGCGGGCGCCACAAGGGCACAAGGCAGTGGGACGGTCAACCGGTCCCGCCGAACCAAATTCTGCAGGGAGACGGGGCTCTCGGTCTGTCTGTTCTGCACGTCCACATCTGGAGAGGGTGCTGGCTTACCGCGCGGTCACGGGACGGCCGGACGGGAACGGAGGCCGCTCGGTCACCGTTTCGCGTTCCACACTTCCAGACTTTCAGTTCGTCGCTGAATCTCATCCGACGCTCGCCGATTCACCCAGATGGGAAGGGGAAAGATTTGGCAGAAGGAATATGAAGTATCAATATTATTACTGCTTTGTGTTATGATATTATGTTGGCTTTCTTATTGCATTTTATAAGTTTTAATGACCGGCACAATTTAGCTATATAAAGCTCTGCAGTGTTTTTGCAGAATAGTATACTGTTTTGTTTCCTACATCTGGTATGCAACCCTGTGTTCTGATTATTTTCATTTGTGATTTCCTTTTATTTCTTTCTTTTTCTTTTTCAAATTATCTTGGGTGTTGTGATCACAATCTCTCTTGTGTAACCTGTAGAATCTTCCTTGTGTTTCAATGCTTTTTAGTTTTTAGTAATTTGCTATTGGCCTGTATATCTATGTGTTCTTGACTGATTTGGTCGTCTAATGAGATCATTTAGTTCCATGTCTAATAACTTCATTCGGTTATCCCTCTGCTAGTATGTGTTATCTGGGCAGAATCCAGTTATGTGCAGAACTTCATTCTTTTGAGTGCAATGCCATATACACCAGTGAATATCTGAAGTTTCATAGTACTTTCTTTCTCATCTTTCTCAGCTAGAGGGAGAAATAGGAGTCTCTGGTTGCTATGTATTGCATGATAGCATGATCGTTATATAGGTGTTGGGACTTGGGATATGAAGACATTTAACTTACTTGTAGGAGCTCTTCTATTTTTATTGGCAGAAGCTTTGTTTTCAACTCACATGATTCTAAATTATATTTTAATTTCCAAATATAATTGACCTCAGAAGGTCCCTATAATATTTTTGACAGAACTATGGGGTGGAAGAGGTACCTTGTGCACACCTGGATAATAAACCTTGTAACTCTGGCGGTGGAACTAACCATGGAGGGACCTTGTGAGTAGCTTGCAGTCGTAATATGTCATTGCTGGACGTGTGACATCAGTTATTGAAATTTTGGTTTATCTCCTGTATTTTTGTTTAGCTACCTTCTGTCAAAGTTTTTTCTTTTTTGAGGAAACAGGGAGCCCCTACTGGATATATATAAATATATAAATAGATAAAAAAAAACTTTAAAACAGCCAGTCCAAAAGAGAAAAAAAAAAACACAGTGAAAAAGATTACAAGAAGCTATCTAGCCACACTACAGGAAAATCCTACTTTGCCGAGCGCCAACTTCTTTGCCAAGAGCCGTGAAAGAGGCACTCGACAAAGACGGCCCTTTGCCGAGTGCCACGTCAGACGCTCGGCAAAGGGCTATTTGTCGAGTGCCAAAAGCAGGCTGTCGGCAAAGATCTCCTTTGCGGAGAGCCACGCGCTCAGCAAAGGTGAGCTCTCGGCAAAGTCCCTAGCCGGCTAACGGCGGCGGCTGCCGTCCCCTTTGCCGAGATCCAAATGTTAGGCACTCGACAAAGGATTTGTGACCAGATATGTTAGGTGGATTTGTGAACTTTGTGTATGCGGATTTGTGACCATTGATGGATGCATGTGTCGATTTGTGACTATATATATGTTATGCAGGTTCTATTACATATGTTATGTATGTTGTCTACTTTGAATTGAGTGAAAAACAGCAAAAATCTCAGCTTTGCCAAGTGCTGGCACTCGGCAAAGCTGGGCACTGCGTGGCTGTGGTTCCCAGCTTTGCCGAGTGCCAGCCACCAGGCACTCGACAAAGAAATTTTCAAAAAAATAAATAAATATTCTTTGCTGAGAGCCAGCCTGGAAGGCACTCGGCAAAGTTTTTTTTTCAAAAAAAAACAAATAAATAATCTTTGCCGAGAGCCAGCTAGGAAGACGCTCGGCAAAGAATTTTTCAAAAAAAAAATAAATAATCTTTGCCGAGCGCCGGCCAGGGTGGCGCTTGGCAAAGAGCCGTCAAGTAACGCCTCCCGTGAGACGGCCGTCAGCCTTTGCCGAGTGCTGACGTGGCTCTCGGCAAAGCCTTTGCCGAAAGCCTGCCACATGGCACTCGGCAAAGACTGCCTTTGCCGATTAAGGCTTTGCCGAGCGGTCTTTGCCGAGTGGGCACTCGGCAAAGGCTTTGCCGAGCGCTTAAGGGCCCTTTGCCGAGCGCTCAGGCTCTCGGCAAAATACCAGAATCCTGTAGTGCCAGTCACTAAGACACTAATGCTAGGAAAGTAACTCTTCTTCGCACGATGTCTCTCAAGGGATTAGCAGTTGAAGCTTACTATCTGCACAGATTTTGATATAGCATTGATCTTTTTGCTTCAGCCTTCGTTTAATCATGTGACATGATTCTTGCCTCTGTGACCCAACACTTTTATTTAGTGATGCAACATGTAATCAGTCCAGGTTGCGATTATTCTGACATCCTGAACTGTTTTTTATAGTGTCAGCTCATTTTACGTCCTTTCACCTATAAGTATATAACATCTGGAGTTTTGAAATATTTAACAAAAAATGAGAAAATTACTGGAAGCGTTGTGTAGCCTAATCAGACCATTTGTTTGTATACACCTTTGAGTCAAAAGCCTTAGAAATCTGGAAGTTACAGATCTCAGGAGAAAAAGGAGTTGTGATTACTATTGTGTACAGCTAGTGTTGGATGATAGTAGTACATCTAACTTACTTGTGGAAGCTCTTGTATTTACCTTTTCTTTAGGGAACAGGAGAGGCTCAGGAGCCTCTACTGGAAATTTATTAGAAAGTAACCAGGAAGGTTACAAAGGGAAACAAAGTTCAGAGCAAAATTGAAGAGGTGCCCTGGGAACACCTAGACATAAGTCTGGCTGTATGTAGCTAGGGATGAAAACGGATCGGATAAGTATATCCTAATTCGCTTTTCTTTGTCGGATTTGGTGCAGAGCGGATAATACATGGATGCGGATGTGGATGCAGATATTTTTGTTAGTTGGAATTGGTACGGATATGGAGCGGAACCAGATCGAAGATGGATTTTAATAGTCGAGTAACATGTGCATACATAGAGAATTATATGCTTGTTAAAAATTGATTTAGTAGAGAACAAGAATAGGCAATAGATAATAATCTTGCATTGCATTCTATGTTACGGCTCTCACACTGATAATTAACACTTAACATAATATCTTCACTAAAAAATAATAAGTTATTAGCCAATAAATAATAGCATCTAGCAGATTTCTTAATTTAAAAATTAGAACATCAAACAATTACATCACAAAATAAGAGTTCTCAACTAACAAACTTTTTAAAATCCTGAATTCTTTAGTCTAGGGAGAGAAACTTTATTTTGAACATCGGATAATCCACATAGAATTTGCGGATAATCCATATCCGTTGGATTTTACCTATTCCATATCCTACCCCGTATCCGCACATAATATTAAAAATTCTTCTCCATATCCTCAAAATTCGAATTCGGATCGGATTGGTCCGGAGAATTATCTACACCACTTTCAACCCCATATGTAGCTTTCATTCTTACACGCATGATATTCCAGTGCTGAATGCATGATATCTGTCCATTGACATTTCAGTTACCTCATGTATACAATATCTGCAAAGCTACTGTTGTAACTTTGAATTGACCTTTTATTGTCGATCTTGTCAGATCAGTTATATAGTTGTTTGCCTCCTGTGGTCCAGCATCCCTGGGCATATTTGGATGCAAAGTTGCAAACCTTGATTTTAGTGGTGGAAGTGGAACTGTGACATGGTAGCACTTCGTGAGTTACTTGTGGAAGATCTTCTAATTTCATTGGAAAGCTCTTTTCGGTTCACTGGTTTCTGAGTGATATCCTTTTGAAAATATGTTCAATCAAAATAGAAAGACCTGCAGAAAACTTTGTTGGAGAGCTGTGCAGTGGACGGAAGAGGCACAGTGTCCATACCTGGATAGAAAACCTTGAGCTCTGGTGGTGAAACTGGACGTGGAGGCACCTTGAGTATGAGTAGCTTGCAGTCATATTGGGGCATCATTATGTTATTGCTATAGGGATGATATCTATTTGACATTTCAACTGTCTCCTGTATGTTCATTCAGCTGCCAAGGAACTTCCTTCTGTCTACAGATTTTGTACTTGAGGTCTTGAGCCTTACCATCCACAAAGTTGCTGATGTAACCTACACCCTTTTGCGGCAGTTTTTGTTGTCAGGTGAATTATGATTGCCCCTTTGACCCAGCATTTCTATTTTCTTAGGCAACATCTGTTCTTCCAGGTAATTATATCTGACGCTATCAGCATCATTTGATATGTCAATTCTTTCACACTTATAATTTTCTAGTTCTTAAAATAGTGAACCTAAAACTGAAAAAAAAATACAAAAAACATAGGGATGTTGCACTACTCCAGCAGTGCTTTTCAGCGAACAAACAGTGTTTTCTTGTATTTCAGTATAATAAGCACCAACATAAGCCAAACTAGATTTCTACAAAGAAAATTACAACCTATAAAGTTATTAATCCATCAAGTAAAATGAGAAATCAACACAACATGAATTTGGAGAACTTGGTTGGAGGCAAATTTCCATGAAGTATCCAAGAATGATGACTGTCGAGAAATTAGACAGAAAACATAAACCATGGTGAATAGATTTCTACAAAAAAAATCACGACATATATGATGTTAATCCATCAAGTAAAATGACAAATTAGCACATTATGTATTTCGAAAAACATAAACAATTTCCTTTGCTGAATTTTATGGCCGATATGAGCTATAGATCGACGTCTCTGTCTAAATGGACAGATGATGCGAGACATGGAAAATAGGGAGGCGCTAGGTCAGGCATGATGCTGAACGAAGGGAATGGGCAACCTGAATTACGTACGTGATGGTCTTGGTGTGTGCATATTATATAAGGGGTGGTTTAAATAGGCATGAGGTGAATGGTCAAGCATTTGTCGAATGATAATTGCAGATTATTAAAACGAATAGGAGGTGGCTTGGTGGAAATCAGTCTTCTGTTGCCTACTTGTGTGTTCTATTGCCTCGAGGATAATTCCTCGATGCAGTGATTCTACTTGCGTGTGCTCTATTGCCATGATAGGGGGATTGGCAATGAGCAGTCAGCCAATCACTCCTAAACTGAAGAAGCTAAGATCTAGGTTGTCGTTTAACATCAGACGGCTGAAACAAAGTAATGCCGTGGAGCGCTATGGTGCAAGATATAATTTAGTGAGCTTTGCTTTATAAGAGAGATAGAATTTAGAACATAGATAGATTACATAATTAGTCGAATGATATTTGTTTGGTATTATAAATATTACTAATTTATATATTACAATGATTACATTTGAGACTAGTATTTAATTTTTTGAAATACTAGATGAGTATATTTTGAGACGAAGTGACCTTTGAAGCTAGGCCGCTGGCTGAAATCCAAGAGCCCCCGTGCCCTCAAGATAAGGTATAGTAAAGTATTAAGCGTTGCTTCCCAGAAGAAGTCGCAATTAATTTCCATGCGAAACAGCTTTAAACCCAGCCAGGGCGTTGCAGCCCATCTACCTGACAATCTGAGCTTGACCAATGATGATCTATGGAACCTATAGATCGCCATCCAGCCTGCATTACGATACCTCAGCACGAAGTTTGTATTTTTGGCCCGGCATAAGCACAGCCTAGCCCGATGTAGCACGCCATGAGTGGGCCTTACCCTAGGCATGTCGTGCTAGCCCGTACGGCCCGGCCTGCAACGATAGGCCTGGTAGTGGCCTAGCCAAACTCCCCACGGCCTAACAACTCCTCGCCTCTTCCCTCATATATATACCTCAGTTGCGGCGCCCTCTCCCACACCCCTCGAAACCCTAAATCATTTCCCTCCCATCCCCGCCCACCCGCCGCGCCGCTCTCTGATCTGAGTGGCCTTTGGTGGGGGTCCGTCTTCGACTCCGGTGACCTCGATCTGTGCCGCCGGCCCGCCGCTCTCCCATCTCAAGTGAGTCCCCTTATCCCCTCCCTCTCCCTTCTTCTCTCTCCTCTCGCTCTCGGCGACTATGTGAGTTTGTGTCCCCGTTCGTCCCTCCTCCACTGCTCGTCATCCTTGCTAATTCGTGTGTCGTTGTGATTCCTCTAGGTGGCCTTCATCTTCTTCGGCACCAAACTCCACTTGTGCAGGTATGAACCCTAACCCTCCTAAACCTATCATTCTATCTTGATCTGTCCCTGATCTGTTCTGTTCCTCCCCCATCTCTTTGTGCAGGTCGATGCGTCATCCACTAGTTGTGGCATAGAGCGTGGAGGGTGGCAACACAGACAAAAAGCCTAATCCTACTAGAATTTAGTCGCAAGCACAAGGCTAGCTAGCCAGCCAACCTTTCACCGCGAATAACTCCTCGTGACGTCACCTGGGACGGCCTGATCACTGGGTCCTGTGTTGGACGGGGGATCTTCCCCCCCACACTCTTTGCACACCCACTGCTTTCCTTTTCTGCCCCACGGCAGCACCCTGCGCGATCGCAACTTGCCTTTCATTTCTTGCCATCCAAGTTCCAACTCTCGTCGAAACGGCGGCCACCCAAAAAACCCAACCCCCGTGGCGCAAAACCCAAGTAGAGGTAGCGTGGGACAAATCTTGGGTTCCGGTGATGGAGGAGGAAGGTGGTGCCAGTGACAACGAGGAGGTGGTGCAGCTAGAGGACGCACTGGAGCTGCTTGTGGAGCACCTCGTGGCGCCGGTGCTACCACGTGGCCAGGTCGATCGGGAGGAGGCTCTGTCGCCTAAAACCCAGGAGGCTGTGGCACGTCAGGTGAGGAAGCTTGTGCTTCACCCATTGCTTCTTTTCGTTAGTTGTGATCCGCTTGCGGTGTAGAGGATCGATCGGGGTTGAGGAACGGAGCATGGGGCTTGTGCCTCCTCCCCGTGCGACTCATTTTGGTGGTGGATTTGGGTCACACAGCGTGCACTCGAAATTCATGGCTTCTACAGTCTGATCACACACACTCTCTCTCTCTTCAATTTTTTTTTGCAATTGTCGATCAAGCTACGATTTTCCTCATGGCGCCATCATGGAACTCATTGTGGCTTATTTGTTTTGTGCTTAAGGCTTTTGGGATTTGCTTTTGTTTTTTCTAATAACTCATCAATGACTTACCTCACTATGCCACCATGAATGTGGTTTTGTTGTTGCGTAGGTCCACGCGACGGTTCTCCTGTACAACTACTACCACCGGAAGCAATTTCCACAAGTCGAGTTTGCCAACCTCGATCGGTTCAGCCGGTCCACTTTCCTCAATGTCAGGAACAAAAATCTACTCATGTACATGAACCATGCGCAGAACCGCCTTGGCAACAAAGTGGGGGCTGGGCTCTCGGTTACTGACAAGGCAATCATCGATGCTTGTGACATTGCCGAGGCACTTGACCCTATGAAGGACTCCCCCGAGATGATCTTGTGGCCAATCTCCAAGGTCGCAGTTTTGCTTCTCAATCCGACAAAGAAAGTGTGCTTGCTCGAGCGTGGATCCAAAACCAAGGGAGTCTGGTCGATATTTGAGAAAGATATCAAGACGACATTGTTTGAGAATGATATCAAGACGTCATTAGGTGGTTTGCTCAGCAGTGACATGTCAATGCAGGGGTCGACTAATAAATCTATCTCACTTCCTTTTGAACCATATGTGCTTCAGCAGATTGCATATTCAGAGGTGGAACTTAAAACAGGTTGGTGTTATACACTTCTATGGTTTTTCTTCTTGAACTTGCATTGTATGTATGCACCCTTATTCTTTTTCAATAACTAGAGGAAATGGATGCAGTTTGTGGCTAGTGGCTATAGGTCCATGCCTTAATTTATAGTGGAATTGTAGTTCACCCACAATCAGGCGAGAATCTCTCCACCTAGTTGACTTTAAAGAAAAGTTCACCCACAAGCACAGGGGCACAAATATGGTCACTTTGTGAAGTTAGGCTAGCTGGCGTGATTTGGATCCTCTCATTTAATTGGATTCTATACAAGTTGTTTGCTACTAAAACATGATTTAATATAGTTTTTCATCCATCAACACAATAGAGGCGTGATTGGTTGCATGTATAAGGTTCAACCAGGCTTGCTAGTTGTAATATACACGTGATTGGTTTCCTAGTCTAGGGTATCAGCCAAGCTTGCTCTGGGCAAAAGCCACCCCCTTGCCTGGCTCACCCCATGTGGAAAAATTCCATGTTTTGATGGCCACACGCATGGGCGACACGGAGAGAGTGTTTCCTTAAAGGCTAGGATGCACTTGCCATGCATTTGATTGTACATGCATCAAACCAAATAGGAGGCAGCAATGGGGACGGAAGAGACATCAGCGGCGGTGAGGAAACCAAGCCAAGGCGGGGGTGACCATGGACATGACGGGGTGGGGGAAGAGGAATACGGAGGTCGCCGTGGGCGCAGTATGGTCTCACCGGAGCTCCATGACCATGGTCGTGAAGCTTTAGTGAGACCCTACCACGCTATGGCAGGGCGGTGGGCGGTAGTGGCACGTCGGGAGGAGGAAGATAGTGTGAAGAAATATCGAGTGCTCCAGGCCGATAAAACACTTGCGTGTTGTAAGACAAATCATTTTGAAATTACACCTATTGTGTGCTCGAGACAAAGTTGCTTTGGAATTGGAATTGTGTGCTTGATTTTATTTATTTTGCAAATCTATGCTTGTGGACCTATCTTTTGTATGTCTTAATAGGTATGTCTCACACTCTCACACACTTTTGTTTTAACAGGTATGAAGCGTACAAATTTGCGTTTTATCGAAGAACATATAGTGTACTCACTAAGTAAGAAAGGGACAACTACCATACTGTTCCTTCTACACTATGATCAGACTGTCGATGACAAGCTTAAGGAAATGCCTTTAGATGTCCTGATCCAAAGGTTTGCTTTTCCACTCTGCCTACTTTTTACCATTGCACGTTGCAAACCTAGTAAAATAAGTACACTATATACTGCATACCATATCTTAGATTAATGTTGTTAGAGGCATCAAATCTGGAAAAGTGGCTAGATTGGCGCCCAATTGAGGGTAAACCTAGGCACACCATTAGCATGTGCTAATATAGAAGGTTAGCAAGAGTGATTGGGAAAGAATTTAGGGGTGATTAGGCTATGTCATGGACCTATTAATAAGGATTGCTTGCTTTGGGGTCAAGTAAGCCTCTCTATACAAGGAGAGAAGATGTATCAATTTAATCAGGCAAGAATTAGAAGGAAAAAGCCTTCTCTCTTGCTCGGCAATGGGCGCGGCCCTCGGCCGCCCCCTCTCCCTTTCAACCATATGCATAACATCCACCACAATAAATGTCAATGGTTACTTTGCTAAAGCACTTTCCACCCTTTTCAATATACTCTGTTTCATGTGTTTTAGTGTTTATGATCTAATGCTTGCTGATTGGCCCTCCTAAATTAGTTGCTTTGCTTAGTGTTAATACGCAAAATTTCAATTGTAGTAATTTATAAAAGTTGTCCCTATTGAATTTCTTCCTTTCCTCATATAGGATGAGTGGTCCTATATTTGAAAGTGGCTTGTATCCAACAACGACATCTGTTGTTGAATGCTATCATTTACTACCATATAAGGAGGTCTTGTTAAACGTCTTGAACAGGTATACATAAAGATTTATTTCAGCTGATTATTATGCATGAAACCTTTGATATCAAAATGTGTCTTCTCATAACTCTTTTAGGTTAATGACTAAAGATTACTTTTGACATGTTGCAGGGACTGGCCTTTGAGTTCTTCACTGAGCGCGCCAAAGGAGCGAGTATTTCAAAATGGGAAATCTTTATCCCTCTTTGAAATAGATGAATGTTTGAAGGAACAAGAAGCTAATAGTAATAGCAATTCTAAAAGGAAAAAAATAACCACAGATGTTTCAACTCCAAAGAAAAATAAGCAGGTAGTAAAAGCAATTGGTGATAGTGGCACCAACAACTACAGCACCAGTAAAAACAGAAAAGACAACAACTCGAACAACAAAAGAAATTCTGAAGCCTTCAAGACTAAACTTGCTACCTACGCAGAACACGGGGATGGTCAGAGCACCACAAAAGACTTACAAGCCAGTGAGTTTATCAATCTCATAGTATTTCACTACTTCGATTTTCTGATCCATTGTTGTTTCTCCTTATCATTATGATAAAGTCACTTAATTTCAGGTGTCCAAATGGACAAGAACAGAACAGAGAAGAACTCTAAAACTAGAAATGTGCCCCAAGATGTCATTCTGGTAAAGAACTCTATATGAGCTTGACAAAAAGATGCATTGAAATCAGGCGTGATGTTTGTTTAATATATGCATGTTTATGTGTTAAACTTCAACTTAAAGAATTAATTATCTTTCAGAAACCAGATGTTGATCCTATAATTAATCACCATGCCTTGAAAAGCCAAAAGGAGAAAGTCACTGAACAGTCTTGTAAGGACAATCCTATCTAGGAAAAAAGAAATTTCCTTGTCCTATTATTTATTACTTCCATATTGATGCTCCCAAATCTTAATCTGTATACTTCAAATTGCATTTCAGGTGGCATCATAGGTAACATGAATGTTCAGAAGTATGCTACACTGCAATTACTTCAGAAGATGCGAGATGATACAGTATGTTACATATTGCAATTCAATTTCATTTATGAAGTTACAGTGATGCTTGTTGATCATAATTCTTCTTTTCCTTGATAACCTAATGTGTACCAATCTTAGTCTATCTACGTTTCAGCTCCGTGAGCATTTTGTGCTTGGAGATCGAAGTGCTGAGTATGAAATGGACATTCAAACAATCTTGACAGGTATTTTAGCTTTTCACAACTAAATCTAGATAAAATGGACAAAAATAGTGTGAAACCAAAGATCTTGTGGCAAACAACTTGTCTTTCCATTCCACAACATTACTAAACATAGCACGAGGGCCTTGTACTCTTAGGCTTCGATTTGTATATGTGAACCTTGGTCGATGGAGTTGGGCGTCAGCATCCCATCCAAACAAGGTTGCAAAATACAAGTGCATGAACATTATTTAGCCTCTCAAGGAGAACTAGCAATATAACTTCAATTCTGGTAGAATAATTGTAGACCTATATATATCAACATATCTTTTCAACTGTGTGATTGTTGCTAATCAACCTCAAACCTTTACCTTCAAGTTATATTAAACCAGTGCGTATCATTTTCAAACCATTGCAGAAACAGAGATGACACCTAAAATAACGTCAATCCTAAAGAAATATGAGAATAGTGGGAAGATGATGGAAGTTGCCGATCCAATTAGATCTAGAGAAGGACGACAAACCATGAACATAAAGAGGAAGAAACTGAAAGAAGCCATACTTCTACGCAACAAATGTCAGGCAAGAAACATCATCTGATGTAAATTATTATCATGGCTGCCTCTCTACAATCCTCTGTCTGACAGTAGTCATTGCAGGAACTGGATGACATATGCCGTGAGAGCAACTGGATTCTTCCAAGATACACAGTACTTCCTTCAGTTACCGGTGGTATGTGGTTGATAACCACTGATTTTTCAAGTTCCTGCATGTCGTAGCATGGCGTCCTTGGACCATATAGGCATCAGAATAATGCAGTCAGATTTAGGCTTCGCAGTCTACTCTTGCACTGAGCTGACACATATATAGGGGGAGACAGTTATCATATAAAGCTAGCATAATATATGCATGATCTTAGAACTTATACATCCTAATCACAATTTGAATTAGTCAAATGTTCGCTGGTAAATATAATAGGAATCTCTTTTTGATCTAGGTCGACCTTGGGCAATTTTTCCTTATAGCTTTTAATTTCCACATGTTCGATCTTTTACAGTTTGTACTCCTATATCGGCAGATATGTACCAGGCCAGTGTCCACCTTATGGGTCCAGATTTCAACTTGAGTGCAGATGGTGATATGAAGGTCACACCTCATGAGGCACGAGACTCAGCGGCATGCAACATGTTATCTCAGCTTCAGCAGAAGGCAAGGGAAGACTAGGAGAGCAGCATATCTCCACACAACCCCTGATGCTGCATCCTTGTTGGGTATCAACTTTTGAATAAGGAAGCAAGCATGTGACTGGAAAGAACAGCCATCACCCTCGCGAGTTGTGACTGGTGTTTAGCACTGTTTTTAAATTTTTGGATACCATTGTGTTGTTGCTTTTGCGAGTTCTCAAGCTGCAGCGTGCATTATTTGGTTGTGAAAACAAAAATATATCCATCTATCTATTTATCTATTTGAACCTACTAATTCTGGTTAGATGGTGTTTGCTGGACAAGCCACAACTTTCTGCAGGTGTGGTTCAGTATGCAGTCATATAACTGTGATACTAAGCTGTGTTTTTTTATTGGGCGATCTGGGTTTTCACTTGCTACCATGCCCTGGCCATGTTCTTTTTGTTTCGCTGCATTCCCTTTGTTCGCTCGACTGGTAAGAACCGGTGCCAGGAAAGGTTCTTTGGTTTTTAAGCCGTGGACTGTAAACTGTAGTTTTCACCCTGCTGTTGTTGCCTTGTTGGGAGTCCAAACTCCAAAGTTCTGAAAGGATCGTAGCATTTGTATGTCAACTGATCTTTAGAGATAGCCTCTTGATCAAGTATGAAGTAACTCGATGACCATCTCCTCAAATGAAAGCATGCTAGACAGGTGTTGCTGCAGCTGAATATGGAGGATGCAGAGCAGTCCATCTGCTACCGATGTCGCACAGTACACACTGTTACTATTTTGAATATACTTGCTAGTGTTACAAGATAAGCAATATGAGACATCTAATTTATTTAGGGAACCTCTACTGTTTTGATCGGCAGAAACCTTTTTTATTCGTTCTTTAAAGTTATTGTTTTCGTCAAGATGACTGTTCAAAATTGAAAACCTATAGAATACTTTATTGGCAGAATTTTACAGTTGAACAGGTAGCCTGCGCGCACCTGGAGTCCTGAACAATCAACATGAAACATCTAACTCACAAATTCTCTTCTAATAAAAACAATAGAAAAGCTTTTGCTGTCCTTTTAAAAAAATCACAAGTTCTCTCAATATTTTCTTGTCAGTGCTTGTTTTTTCCTATCTTCTCATGCACGTTATAGGGAAAAAAGAGGTACCCTGCACACAACTGGAGGCCCTAAATTTGCAGTGGTGGAACTGTACATGGAGGCATTTTATATGTAGGTTGCATTCTTACTGGGGCATGTGATGTCACTGCTATTGTTCAGATAATGAGATTTCAGTTATCTCTTGTTTGTTCACGTAGCCTGTGAAATTTCTCTTGCCAGGTTTGCAGTCGATGCTTGCTATATCGTCACTGCTGCTGATGTAACCCTGACCCTTTTCAGCAAACTTCACGACTAAAGCACAACCCAACATAATGTGATCCAGAGTCTCCGCCGCTTGATCGCACATGATACAAGTATTAGATTGTTGCAAGCCATGACGGAACCGCCGATCCCCCGTCCAGCACTTTCCATGCAAGAATCGTACACGAGGGGGGAAGGGGGGGGGGGGGGGGGAAGCCTCCCAAACCCGTTTGCCCCCGGGGTTTGGGGAAGACCGGGGGACAGGGCCCCCACGGCC
>Ga0182004_10001958_pt1 | contig 15696 bp, 21 predicted proteins | sample Sormic07211540_1_FD_120479 | JGI IMG/M metagenome (GOLD analysis project Ga0182004, IMG submission 120479) | Endophyte microbial communities from Sorghum bicolor roots, Mead, Nebraska, USA - 072115-40_1 MetaG | ecosystem: Host-associated > Plants > Roots > Unclassified | place: USA: Nebraska...
AAGCACTTAGGTGCAAGATAATACAAACTTCCCTCCCCCGCTGGACGTAGGGCCTTCTCTTGCCCGAACCAGGATAAATCTCTGTGTCTTCTTGCATCACCATCTAGGAAAGGGAGCACGCATACAAATTTAGTCGTTGGTGTGACCCCCCGTGGGGAAAACACCGACAACAGTGCTATTAACCGTGCCTTGATCAATCAAGCTGGTGTGCTGTCCAACACGGTTTTCAATGTAGTGGCTAGAACTTTCAAGGAAGGGCAATTGCCACCAAATTATGTGGGTCCTTCCTATCATCAGCGAGGGTCATCATTGGTTACAGCTCCATCGGCTACTACAGCCGTTGCGGGTACAGAAGCTACTTCTCCTCCAAGCACATTAGGGATCACTAATGCACAATCTACACCAATGACGACCAATCCATCAACATCAGACGGGCAAATCAAGCTTGCCACAGATCTACTGGCATCAGCAATGTCGGGATCTGTTCCTCTCAACTGGTGGGGTTATGGCATGCCCCCAGAGATGATGGCAAAAACTCCTGGAACATCTCAAGTGACCGATATGACAGGCAAGGCTCCTATGACATCGGCACCTCCAAATCCGCCAATGAATTAGAGTCCCCAGTATACTACAACTACTACTGCAAGACCTTACACTAGGAATTCTCAAACTCCAATGTTTCAGATGCCTAATGCATCGGCAGATTCAATGCCGACGCAACAGAGGTTTATGACACAGCCAGGGTATGTCAATTCGATGATGATGCCCAATTACTAGTCATCGGCAGGGCTTATGCCAATGAATGCTAACAATGGATGGACAGGGCAGTTAGTCTTTCCACAGATGCCTCAGCAGAATCATCAGGCTGTAGGGTTTGAACAAGGCCAAATCCAACCTGGGTTTCAAAATCAAGGGTTGGTCAACCAGCCGATGAATCTTGGTCAGCAGATTTGTGGTCAGATGGTTAATCCAATGTTCCATGCAGATCGTGCACCTCAGAGACACGTGGATGCATATCAGCAGGTGCCAGATCCACCACCGCCTCATCAGCAAGATGCCAATGCTTACTGGGCTGATAAGATAGGTGAAGTTATGAGAGACCAGTTTGCGATAAAACCCAAAGTCAACACTTACTCTTATCGAACACCGTATCCTCCCGCATATGACCTCATTCCGCTTCCAAATCAGTACAAGGTACCCGATTTCACAAAGTTTTCTGGATAGGATCACACATCAACCATGGAGCACATTAACAGGTTCATCATCCAATGTGGGGAGGCTGCTAACAGAGACGAGCTAAGGGTTTGCTTGTTCTCGTCATCTTTGTCTGGATCGGCCTTTACTTGGTTTATATCGTTACCTCCCAACTTGGTGATCACTTAGGCCGATCTAGAAAAACAATTCCATAAATACTTCTTTTCTGGAGTTCATGAAAAGAAGATCACCGATTTGGTCAGGCTGAAGCAACGCAATGATGAATCGGTTGAAAGTTTTGTGCAAAGATTACGAGAAGTTAAGAATAAATGCTATAGTCGGGTTCTGGATGATCGGCAGCTAGCCGATTTGGCTTTTTAGGGATTGTTGCCACATATCAAAGATAAGTATGCTTCTCAGGAGTTCGAGAGCCTAAGTCACTTGTTGCAGAGGATTTCTGACCAAGCTATCAAACCCTTTGAGCCCAAGAGAGCATGGAATAAAAAGGTGTCATTTGTCGATGAGGCAACAAGCTCAGATTCTGATGAAGAGCCAGTCATCGGCTTGGCAGAGTGAGTAAAGAACAAGAAGCCGATGTCTTGCCCATTTGGGCATAAAGAGCCAGAGAAATTTGCATTCGATATCACCAAAGCCGATAGGATATTTGATTTTCTACTCCAGGAAGGTCAAATCAAGTTGTCACCAAATCATGTAATTCCATCGGCTGAGGAATTAAAGAAGATCAAATATTGCAAGTGGCACAATGCAACATCCCACAGCACAAATGAGTGCAAAGTTTTCAGGCAACAGCTGCAATCGGCTATAGAATCTGGAAGAATCAAGTTTGATTATTCTAAAGCTCAGAAGCCAATGAAGATCAATCAACATCCTTTCCCTACAAATATGTTGGATGCTAAGGGAAAAACCAAGGTCTTGACGTCAGAAGCCGCTGAGACAAGTGCATCGATGGATCCTCAACATCAGATTACTGTTGTCGATGCCAAAGGAAAGGGTTTGATCAAGGAAGAAACTAGCTTGGGAAGGCCTCCCCGATCTGGCGTTATGATAACTCATAGAAGGCATCGGGGAACTTGGCAGCAACGTGAAGATCGGTATCGGCGCCAAGAAGAAGATTATCGTCGGGAGGAGGAAAGGCGCCGACAGGAGTGGAATCGACATAAAGATCACTGGAACTGCCCATTCTTTATCCATTGTTGGGAGCAAAACATTAAATTGCCCACTGTTAGAGATTGCCCTGAATGCAATGGTTACGATCGGTATGATAGACCTAATCGGCAGTATCAGAATGATGATCGGCAATTTAATGGGCCGATTAAGGGGAGAGCTTTAGTTCATGATCGGCTGGGGGGCAAAATCAGTGTGCATGATAGACTTGGTGACCGTATCGGGTACTTTCCTAGGAACCAAGAGGAACTTGAGGAGATGGCAGATGCACGAGTTCGCGATGAGTTCATATTCTGCAGGGATGCTAATACCTACTGAGTGGAGTCAAGGGAAAATTGTCATCAATCGGTGAAACAGCCGCAATGGTGTCTAGAGGGGTTGACTAGAACGCAGAAAAGAAGGTTGCAGCGTGAAAGACGAGAGGATTTGAGCAGAGGAGAGATTTCTGGTAAGTCTGGAGATCAGCAGCAGCTGGATCCTAAAGGAAAAGGGCCATCGGCAGATGTCAACATGGTATTTATGTTGCCAATGGAATTCCTTGCACCATCCAGTGATGATGAGGAGTTGGATTTTTCCGACCAGATAGCTCAGTTGACTCTGGATCCGATGACGGCTATCTTTGAAAAGCCTGCCGACAATGAAAGGTAGCATCTTAAGGCTCTATTCGTCAAAAGAAGGGTTGATGGGCAGCCAATGACCAAGATATTAGTCGATGGTGGGGCCGCTATCAATATTATGCCATATGCAGTCTATCGGAAGCTTGGGAAATGAGATCAAGATTTAACCAAGACTGATATGATGCTAAAGGACTTCGAAGGGAATGTGTCTCTGGTTAAGGGGGCGATATGCATCGAGTTGACCATCGGCAGCAAAACCTTGCCGACGACTTTCTTCGTGATTAGTGGAAAGGGTGCTTATAATCTGCTACTAGGGAGAGATTGGATCCATGCCAATTGTTGCGTCCCATCAACAATGCACCAATGCTTGGTTCAGTGGGTAGGTGACAAGATTGAGATTGTCTCGGGAGATTCTTCTTATGTCATCGCATCGGCAGAGGCAGGTACTTATGAAAGGACCAGGTGCATCTCAGCAGAAGTTTGGGAAAAGGATTTCCTCAAGATTGTCGATTATGAAATTCCACCGATCCAAGCAGTCAGTTCTGATGATGAATTTTATTGGATAGGTTCGACGATGATGGAAAATTAGGCCAGGGGTTCACATCGGCCGATGATTTAGTAGAAGTAGATATAGGTAATGGAGATAAGCCTAGACCTACTTCTATTAGTGCTAAGTTAGATTCTGAGTGTAAGCAACAGTTATCCGATTTGTTAAAGGAATATAAAGATTGCTTTGCTTGGGATTATACTGAGATGCCTGGTATAGACCGATCAATTGTTGAAGATAGGTTGTGTCGAGGATATCAGTAAGGGGTACCCTAACTGATGTGCATATCGAGAATATCCGTACGCAAGTCGAAGCCTCCAACTCGACGCCCTACCTAGTTGTGTGCACGGCCCTCGACGACTAGTAGTCTTGAACACGGAAAGAGCGTCCTGCGAATCGACCAGGGCTCGGGCGCCGGCTACCGTCGAATACGGAAATAGGCTCATATGAATCTGAAGGCCTCGAGCGCAAGGACGCCGCCCGCCGCCTGACACGGGAACTGGGACCAGGGCATTTAATGTGCCTGACGCATTCTCACCTAACCCGTCAGTCACGGGAAGCGTGATAGGGAACAGGCATCCGTCCCGTCGTTCCTTTTGCAGCCTTCCCCACCAAATAAGCCAAAACGTGGCAGGACGCAGAGAATGGGTCGGAATGTCTAATCAAAACCCCCCTCGAGACGTCCAAGGTCAGCGCTCTGGCCAGCAAGGCGTACATGGCGCCTGACCCTCGAGTAGGCATTTATCCTTCCTGGGGAAGGGTCGGGCGTCGAATGACGACACTTCAACCACTCCAACGTAGCTGCTACCACGACGTACAAGCATGCAACACATAAGTCAATCCAGGACGGTGCACAGAAGCGGGATTCAGGGGCACGCGTAATCATCATCAAGGCACCAAGACGGGACGGCTCGAGGCCACGCCGGTATGAAGGCCTCGAGTAGGTCAGCGCGCCATACCTCTATCAACCCCTACTCTGTCGCCTATACATGTACCCTAGACCCCTCCTTGGAACTATAAAAGGAGAGGTCCGGGAGCGATACAACACAGGACATACGTAGTAGAGCAACCTCACCCCATCTCAGTCCATACCACGCTTGTATTCACCCCTGTACAAGCACTTAGGTGCAGAATAATACAAACACTCTCCCCCCGCTGGACGTAGGGCCTTCTCTTGCCCGAACCAGGATAAATCTTTGTGTCTTTTTGCATCACCATCTGGAAAAGGGAGCACGCATGCAAGTTTTACTCGTTGGTGTGACCCCCCGAGGGAAAACATCGACAGTTGGCGCGCCAGGTAGGGGTCCTGCGTGTTTTTTTTCACCAATTTCCCATTCCTTTCTAGATGGCCACTCTCATTTCGCCAATTCCACGCTCCACGGTGATTTGGTTCGGGAGCCTCGAGTTCATGTCCACCGGCTTTGGCTATGACATGATCCTGCTCTCGGTCAAAGGACCGGGAGGAGCTCGCGTTGCGCCAGCACGATTGAGGGCTCCAAGACGTCCTCGCCACCACGCCTCCCCACCCAAGAAGAGGTGTGGACAGCGCCACCATCACCTCTCTGCCTCGTCACGACCGACAGTTCGTGCCAGGCAGGAGGTGACACAGGAGCCGACAGCTCCGCGCGCCGAAACTGCGGGTACGACGATCCAACACCACGACGATCGCACGACAACGATGGGAGATGGCGCGCCCCGCGCGCTCTCGCCCGCCGCAACGCTACTTCCACACGGGCTATTCACCCCAAGAAGAACGTTGTTGTTCGGCCTGGACAACGCCGCGGCATCGCTCGCCAGAGCAATTTGTCCGAACGCCCAGACTTACGTGGAGAGACCAATGGTCCTCCCACGCGATACTGGAGCACAGCAACAGACGTCCGAGCTGCCGGATTTCTCTCAGGTACGAGGCCTCCGCCGCCTAGGTCCTGGGCGGTACACGATCACCTCACTCAGGCAACGGCTGCTGGAGGAGGGACGTGGATGCTTCTACGCCGCCGAGCCGGACTCCGACTCTGAGTCCGACAGCTACGACCCTACTAGGGAATGCTTCCATATCGACGGGGCGGTAGAAACTACAGACGAGAAGCAAGACGCCGTTGCTGGCGGCCGAGCCCCTACGGCAGGGGAAGACCCCAGGACGCCTGGGAATGATGGTCAGATCGACCCCCCTCCACAAGAAGACAGAGCCACGCAACTTGCGCAGTTACGAGAGCTCATAACAGAGCTCGACGAGGATCGCGAGCGCCTTGTCCTGCTTGAACAGATCCTCGAGCAGGACCAGCCATACCCGCCTGGCGGAAGTGCCGCAGACGGGCTCGAGAAGTACAACGACATATCGTCGGAGACGGGGAGCCTGAGCAGCCCATTAGCCGTTTCCCACGAGCAGGCCAGAACGTCGTCGCCGCGACAATGCTGCTGCGCAATATGCCCGAGCCTTCGAACTCTCAAGCACGATGCATTCGAGACAAAGTACAGACTCTGCTTCAAGTAGCGGCAGTTCAGCAGGCCGAGAGCTCGGCCTCTCGACGACGAGGAGCGGCCACAGAGAAGTGTGATGAGCCAGCCCATAATGAAAAGGAAGTATCGGTCCATCAACAGCCGCCCCCTCGAGGGAAAAAGACAGCGCTCGTCCTCCACCACCCCGTCGACAACCAACGATGGCACGACGCACGACGCGACATCGACGAAAATCATCGCCGTCGATATGGGGACGCGGAAGAGCGCGGTTACAGCGCTCACAGCGGTGGGCGGTACGACAGCGACGGGGACAGGATGGCCCCGGAGCCGCCGGGCCCTCGCGTGTTCAGCAGAGCAATCCACAGCACACCGCTGCCCAGCCCGTTCTGACCCCCGACCAGCATTGCTAAATACAACGGCGACACCAAGCCAGAGCTATGGCTGGCAGACTTTAGGCTAGCCTATCAGCTGGAAGGCGCTCGAGGGGACGATCGAGCCATCATCCGACAGCTACCGCTCTTCCTCTCCGACACCGCACGCAGATGGCTCAAGGAGCTCCCGGCCAACCAGATCCACGATTGGACCGACTTGGTCAGAGTGTTCGATGGCAATTTCAAGGGGACCTACATACGGCCCGGCAACTCGTGGGACCTCAGCAAGTGCAAGCAGAAGTCATGAGAAACTCTCTGGGGGTATGCTCGACGCTTCTCGAAGCAGCGAACCGAGCTGCCACACATCCCCGACCACGACGTCATCCTGGCCTTCGTCTCTGGCACCACCGGTCGAGACTTGGTGCGGGAATTAGGCCGGAATCGTCCTTAGACCGTCGATGAGCTGATGGACGTAGTGGCAAACTACGCTGCAGGGGAAGAAGCGGTAGGCGCCTTCTTCAGTTGTGAAGGAAGGAAAGGCAAGCCGTCCGCCGATGATGATGAGGGCCCCAGTCAAGGTCCCAAGAAGAACAAAAAGAAGAAGAAAACATGGCTGTTCTAGCGGGAGGACCTCGACGACGATCTCGTCACCGCCATGGAGCGCAAAAGGCCTTGAGGACCACTAGAGGGGGCTATCTTTGACAAGATGTTAAAGGAGCCATGTCCTTACCATAAGGGAGGGGCAAACCACAAGCTCGAGGACTGCCGTATGCTGAAGAAGCACTTCGACGGCCTGGGGTTCAAGAAGGACGCCCGTGACGACTCGAAGAAAGAGAAGAACGGCGACAAGGGGGACGACAAAGACGACAAAGGCTTCCCAGCCCTCCACGATTGCTACATGATCTATGATGGACCCTCGACGCAGCTAACCGCAAGGCAGCGCAAGAGGGAGTGTCGTGAGGTCTTTGCGGCAAGGTTGGCAGTGCCCCAATACCTCAGCTGGTCAAGCACCCCCATCACCTTCGTTCGAGACGACCACCCCGACAAGGTAATTGCCCCTGGCGTCTACCCACTCGTTGTCGACCCCATCATCGTCCACACCAGACTCTCGAAGGTGTTGATGGATGGCGACAGCAGCCTGAACATCATCTACCTCAACACCCTCGACCTTCTCCGCATCAACAGGGCGCAGCTCCAACCAAGCGCCAGCGTCTTCCATGGTGTCGTACCTGGAAAGAAGGCGTTGCCGGTAGGTCGAATCGACCTGCCGGTCTGTTTTGGCACGGCGGCCAATTTCAGAAAGGAGACCCTCACTTTTGAGGTGGTGGGGTTCCGAGGCACATACCACATCATCATTGGGCGCCCGGGCTACGCCAAGTTCATGGCCATCCCCAACTACACCTACCTGAAGCTGAAGATGCTCGGACCCAAGGGCGTCATCACCGTCAGCTCCTCCTACCAGCATGCGTACGAATGTGACGTCGAGTGCGTAGAGTATGGGGAGGCTGTCGAGAGCTCCGCCGAACTCGCCTCGAAGCGCAAAGCCCTAGCCGCAGAAGCTCCAGAGCCCAAGCGCCACGCGGGCAGCTTCGAGCTGGTAGAAGGAACAAAGAAGATTCTGCTCGACCCCGACAACTCCGACGGCAATGTGCTGACGATCAGCGCTGACCTCGACCCTAAATAGGAAGCCGTGCTCGTCGACTTTCTCCGTGCAAACACCGACATGTTTGCATGGAGTCCCTCGGATATGCCAAGCATACCGATGGAAGTCGCCGAGCACTCCTTGGAAATTCGGGCCGGTTCCAAGCTAGTGAAACAACGGTTGCGTCGCTTCGACGAGGAGAAACGCAGGATCATTGGCGAGGAGATCCACAAGCTTTTGGCGGCCGGATTCATCAAGGAGGTTCACCATCCCGACTGGTTAGCAAATCCTGTACTAGTTAAGAAAAAGATTGGGAAAATGAGGATGTGCGTCGATTATACAAGTTTAAATAAAGCATGTCCGAAAGTTCCCTTCCCATTACCACGTATTGATCAAATTGTTGATTCTACTGCGGGATGTGAAACCCTTTCTTTCCTTGATGCATATTCTGTTTACCATCAAATAAAAATGAAAGAGTCCGACCAGCTCGCGACATCTTTCATCACGCCTTTTGGGATGTATTGTTATGTAACCATGCCGTTCGGGCTTCGAAAGGCGGGAGCAACATACCAGCGATGCATGCTCCACGTGTTCGGCAAGCACATAGGGTCGACAGTCGTGGCATACGTCGACGACATCGTCGTCAAGTCGAAACAACAAGGAGACCTGATTCAAGATCTCGAGATCGCTTACACGCCAACAAGATTAAGCTCAACCTCGAGAAATGCGTCTTTGGTGTACCCCGAGGCATGGTCCTGGGATACATAGTCTCCCAACGCGGCATCGAGGCCAATCCTGAGAAAGTCTCGGCCATCACGGGAATGGGGCCGATCTGAGACGTCAAGGGAGTGCAAAAGATCACAGGATGTTTGGCGGCGCTAAGTAGTTTTATCTCGAGGTTGGGAGAAAAAGCATTGCCGCTGTATAGGCTCTTGAAAAAAGCCGAGCGTTTCTCTTGGACCCTCGAAGCCGAGGAGGCCCTCGATAACTTGAAGAAAACACTGACCTCGGCCCCGGTCCTGGTCCCGCCTCAACCTGCAGAACCTCTGCTTCTGTACGTTGCCTCGACGACCCAGGTCGTTAGTGCGGCAGTGGTGGTCGAAAGGCAGGAGGAGGGACATACGCTGCCAGTCCGAGGCCGGTCTATTTCATCAGCGAAGTGCACTCAGAGACCAAGGCACAGTACCCACAGATCTAGAAGCTAATCTACGCCGTGATTCCCGCCCGACGAAAGCTGCAACACTACTTCCTCGGCCACCCTATCACGGTGGTCTCATCCTTCCCCTTGGGTGAGATCATCCAAAGTCGGGAGGCCATGGGGAGAATTGCCAAATGGTCGATCGAGCTCATGAGTGAGACCCTCACTTATGCGCCTTGCAAAGCCATCAATTCTCAAGCTCTGGCGGATTTCGTCGCAGAGTGGACGGACTCCTAGCTCCCCCCGGCTCAAGTCCAAGCGGAACTATGGACGATGTATTTCGACGGGTCTCTCATGAAGACAGGAGCTGGAGCAGGCCTGCTATTCATCTCACCCCTTGGCGTCCATATGAGGTACATTATCAGAATACACTTTGCTACATCCAACAACGTCGCGGAGTACGAGGCCCTTGTCAATGGTCTGAAGGTCACCATCGAGCTAGGAGTTCGACGCCTCGACGTTCGAGGTGACTCCCAACTTGTCATCGACCAAGTAATGAAGGCCTCCAACTGCCACGACCCGAAAATGGAGGCGTACTGCAAGGAGGTATGTCGCCTCGAGGATAAGTTCCACGGCCTCGAGCTCATTCATATCGCCCGACGCTACGACGAGGCAGCCGACGAACTCGCCAAGATCGCCACGACTCGTAGTACGGTCCCGCCCGACGCGTTCTCAAGAGATCTGCACGAGCCTTCCGTCGACTTGGGGTTGGGGGCTGGCATAGAAACCACCGCCCTCCAACAAACCGACTCCATCGAGGCTCTGGTAGCGGCAGCAGAGGTAATGGAAGCAGAACAGCAACCCGGTCGACCGTTCGACTGGCGTACGCAGTTCTTCGACTGCCTGATTCGTTGCGAGCTACCAGAAGATCGATCCGAAGCCCGCCGTATCGCTCGATGGGCCAAGTCATACATAATCTACGGTGAAGGCAATGGGCTATACCGACGAAGCCCGACGGGAATCTTGCAGCGTTGCATCACCATAGAGGAAGGCCGAAAGCTTCTCGAGGACCTACACTCGGGGGCTTGTGGGCACCACGCCGCTCCGCGGACCCTCATAGGGAACGAATTCCGACAAGGTTTCTACTGGCCAACGGCCGTAGCTGACGCCATCGAGCTCGTACGCTCATGCCATGGGTGTCAATTTTATGCCAAGCAGACGCATCTTCCCGCCCACGCTCTCCAGATGATCCCCATCATGTGGCCGTTCGCGGTGTGGGGACTCGACCTAGTGGGGCCTCTACAAAAGGCAGCAGGAGGATACACCCATTTGCTGGTGGCCATCGACAAGTTCTCCAAATGGATCGAGGCTCGACCCATCACGAACATCCGCTCCGAGCAAGCCGTCCTTTTATTCACCGACATCATCCACCGGTTTGGGATTCCCAACGTCATCATCACCGACAACGGCACTCAGTTCACTGGCAAGAAGTTCTTGGACTTCTGCGATCGGCATCACATCCGTGTGAACTGGTCTGCAGTGGCCCATCCTCGAACTAACGGCTAGATAGAGCATGCCAACGACATGATTTTGCAGGGGCTTAAACCGAGGATCTACGACCGCTTGAAGAAATTCGGAAAGAAATGGGTCAAAGAGCTCTCTTCGGTCCTATGGAGCCTGAGGATGACACCGAGCATGGCCACAAAATACACCCCATTCTTCATGGTCTACGGCTCTGAGATCGTGCTCCCAACGGACCTCGAGTATGGGTCCCCTCGACTCAAAGCATACAACGAGCAATCAAACAAGGAGACTCGAGAGAATGCAGTCGACCAACTCGAGGAAGCTCGAGACATGGCCCTCCTCAACTCCGCCAGATACCAGCAGAAGCTTCGACGCTATCACGACAAGCACGTGTGCAAAAGAGATCTGAACGTGGGCGATCTTGTCCTGCGGCGGCGGCAAAGCAACCAAGGGCGCCACAAGCTGACTCCGCCCTGGGAAAGCCCGTACGTGGTGGCCGAGGTCCTGAAGCCGGGGACATACAAGCTAGCGGACGAAAAAGGGGCAGTCTTCACCAACGCATGGAACATCGAACAGCTATGTCGATTCTACCCCTAGAATTTCAAAGCTTTATATTCCTATGTACATTCTGTACCGAGACCTTACGAATGAACACATGAATGGATAAGACGTTTCCCTCGAGTACTTCACTTTTTCGATTGATTGAAATTTCGACGTTAGAAGGGAGTACCAACTATGACCCATCACAGTCGATACCCCCTCGGGGGCTAGCAGGGGGGTGCCCCCCATGTGTCAAAAAAACCAAGTAATTCTTTCGATCCTATTAGTAAACCTCGCACGGTCGAGTAGTAAAGGCACCTCGAGCCCCTTGAGGGCCGAGAGACAACGAGCCTGAGAACTCCTACGCCCCCGGGCTATGGAAACTCTACTCGCTCCCTCACCCTCGAGGCAATCAGGGTCGCTTTAACAAAAGACCAAGCGGGGAATACAGACATAGGCAGAAAAGGAAACGAAGGAACCTCGAGCGGAAAGACGAGCATATATTCACAGATCTTATAAACCAATTAAAAACATAGTATCACTTAAGACAGGATAATAAAGTACTGTACAAGGGGCCTCAGCACCCAGAGTAGGCTCGCAGGCCTCAGTCTGTGTCTCGGCCCTCACCACCGTCATCCGCGCCCGAGCTAGTCTCGGGAGGAAGTACTTCCGGCTTGAATAACTTCGCCAGCCTTTCCCCAGGAGCCTCCGCGTCATTGACCAAGGCATGGAGCCTCTCCTCGTTCTCCGCGTCGGTCTTAGAGATGTTGGTGACGAAGCCGTGAGACACCACCTCCATATCGTAGGAAAAGCCTGAGCAGACAACCGCCATTGCCCACTTTACCCCAGTATGAAGGGCGTCCCGCACCCGGTCCCTCACCGTATCGCCTAGATAGCATAGCTGGTCGACCAGTGCGTCACCTCGAGCCTCCTCCCTTGACTTGTCCATGGGTTTGAGGTCCCAAGAGGTTGAGAGATCACTTATCGCCGTCCGCAGTCGACGGTTCAAAGCGACCTCCCACTCGAGCTGAGCCTTGGTGGAGCGGGCCTCGACTTGAGCGGCAAGCAGCTCATCTTTAAGCCCTACAAGGACCGACACGGAGAAATTAGACAACACAAAGCACATCTCAGAAAGGAAACTCAATAATGGAAACATACCATGAATTCTCTCCTCTAGAGCCGTATTCTCGCCGACTAAGTTGGTGTTGGCCCTCTCGATCTCCTTGTTGGAGCGTGCCAGCTCGGTGTTGGTGAAGCGCAGGTCCTCGATCACCTTGCCGGCCTGCGCGATGGCTCCATCTTTCTCCAGCAGCGCTCTCTTCAGACGATCGACGTCGTCAGAGAGGCTGCCAGACCGAGTCCGCTCCACCTCGAGATCCTCAAGAGCCTTCTTCTTGGCCTCCTCCGCGGCGCTCCAGGCAATCTCGCCATTCATGCACTCCACGTTCATCCTTTGGAAGGATTCCCTGGTGGAGGCAAGGTCAGTCTTGAGGAGGCCCTTCTCCTTGTCCAGGTCAGCGGCCACATTCTTGTAAGACAAGGCCTCGTCCTCGCCATTCCCTCAGCAGCGCGGCATCTTCCACCGCCTTCCTCGAGGCCTCTCGAGCCTCAGCCAGAGCTACCTCCCTCTCCTTCTTCTCCTCCTCAAGCACCAAAAGCTCCTTGTAGGCCTTGAGGAGCTTCTCCTGCGACTCCAGGAGTTGGTCCTTGAGACTGGGGAGTTCCTCCCAGCCGCCTCTCGTCGCGTGGATGAAGCTCGACTTGATACGGGAGGTTTCTTTCAGATCCTGCGAGCCAGCAGTTAGATAGTAAGAATACAGAACCAAAACGCCCTATAGCAACTAAGATCCCAAAGACACTTACAAAGTAGGCCGGACCAAGCCTGTTGTGGACGACGTCAGACAAGAGCCCCACCACGTGCTTCACCCACAGGCGGAGCTCCTCGAGGTGTTCCCACTTTTCGGCCTCCTTCCGATCATCCAAAAAGATGTTGGGCTCGGACGGATCGGTGGAGGCCCGAATGCGGATCTGGTCGGGGCACCAGTTCTCCATCTCCTGATCAGCGCGCGCCTTGACGCCCCGGATGTGCTCCTCGATGGTCTCGGCCGACCCCCCGTGGCGCAAGAACAGGTCGACGAGGGAGGGGAACCGCCCGTTGTCATCCACCGTCTTCCAAGTTCCCGTTTCACTGGCATAGCCGCCGCCTGACGTCCCAGCCTCATCTTCCTCGGTGGGAATACGGTCCTCCCACGACCGACGCTCTCGAAGGAACCCGGAAGCGATCCCGTCGATGCCATAGATCGTCCCTTTAATCTCTGACTGGGGGTCGACGAGGGTACGCATCATACAGGCGAGCGCCACCACGCCGTCCACCCGCCGTGACTAGGCTAGGATCGAAGCGGGCGCTCCAGGACGGAGCCACGCCGGGGTCGGCAGACCGTAAACCGGCAGACCCTCCTCCTCGGTTGCAGGCTCTTGTGGCGTTGGCGGCACTGGCTGGGGCGGACTACGAGGTGGTTGCTCGAGCAGTCCCCCTAACTGCTGGCTCCTCTGCCGCTGCTGCTCCAGGAGCTCCCGCAGCTCCTGCTGCCGGTCCTGCTCTAGCAGCTCCTCGAGCTGGGGTCCTTCCGGCCGTCGCTCCTCCTCTCCTTCTTCCTGCTGCAGCTCCTGCTCGCGTTCCTCCTCCTCCCTTTTTCTCTGCTCCTCGATGGAGTGGAGCCCGGTGGGCCAAGGCGTTCGCTTCGCGATAGGAGAAGCCTCGACTTCCTCGTCCGTAGGACGGGCATCCTTCGAAGGCCCGTCGCCACCGGACCCATCACTTATTGTGATAGGATCCCCCTCGACCTCAGATCGGGGAGGCTCGGGGGCTCCCTCCTGCTCTTGGGGGCGAGGCGCCTCGACCCGTTTCGGTGACGGCGGGGTGGACTCCCCCGTCAATGGGCGAGGCGGGGCGCTCTCGGCACCAGTCGGCGGCCGAGGGTCGGAGGAGCCTGAAAGCACTCTAAGGCAAAAAGTCAGTCGTCATGATGATCGACATAAAGACAACACAACTCCCATAACGACGGGAATGAACTGCTAACGTGAATCTTTGGAGGCCGCTCCCACCTTAAGTCTTTTGGCCATCGAGGGCTGGGCCTGTTTGAGTGTCCGTTTCAACCTGAGGAGAGAGGAACGGGCATGAGAGAGGCCATTACCTGAGAAAACGCAAAGACTTAGGAAGATGAGAATCATAACGTCGAAAATCTTACCCCACAGGGAGAACGGCCCGCCTGCCGGTACCTCGACCGACAGGCCTCGAGCCGCCCCACGTAAAAGCTCTAGGCCCCTCACAAACGGGCGCAGGCTCGGCATCTCCCGCCTAGTGAGCGCCAGGGCTAGCGCTCCTGCGGCTTGCTTCCCCCTTGCTGGAAGCCGCGGCCGCGGGTCAGCGGCCCCATCGCCACGGACTTAGCCCGGTCGTCCGCCTTTGACGCAGGGGGAGGTTGGGGGCGCGGGACAGCCCAGCTTGGTGCAGGCTCTGGGGGAGTATCGGCGCGGGAGCAGTGTGGGGACCCGCGTGGCCTCTTTTGGGGGCTCCCGTCCGAGGGGCGTCGACGTCGGTCCGAGGCGAACCCTCAAGAATCCTGTCAAGACGGGACGCCATCCCCTCGGAGTCATCGCTGTCGTCGTCTTCATCGCCGCCATCGTCCTCATCGGGGGACTCTTCCTCAGGCTCCCCCCTCTATCTAGACTTTGCTCGGCGTGTCTCCAGCGCTTGGCGCTCGAGATTCTTCTTCTTCTCCTTCTTCTTTTTTAAGTCCATTGCGGACTTCTGCTTCTCAGCGGACTCTGGCCGCTTGTCACGATCGACCTCGTCCTCCTTTACCGGGGGCTTGGAAGATCGAGCATCAATCGATCCCTGCACGAGCAAAGGTAAGTCTTAAAAGAAGATCGAAGGAAATCGACGATCGGAACCGTAAACAGGAAAAGGAACTAACCAGGTCGATCGACCCCTGGTCGGGCCTCATAGGAAGCCGTTGACGTGCTTGGGCTGGAAATCGACTGCAACAGCCGCCCTAACCCTGGCGGCGACCTCATCGTCCGCGGGTGCCTCGTTGGACATCCGGCACGCCTCGAGATCCTGGGACGAAACGCTGGGACCCATCTCGTCCATCCTCAGTGGCCGAGACATCAATGGGAGAACCCTCCGATGATGGACGGCCGAGAGGACAAGAGCGGCAGTGAGGCCTTCCTCGCGTAGCTTCTTCAGGGCGTTGAGGAGGGGGTCGAGCCGCGATTGGTGAGCCTGGACGACGCCGTACTTCCAGTGATCCGGACGCTCTGAGATCAGACGCCCGGTGTAGGTAGGAAGGAGGTCATTGTTGACGGTCCTTAAGTATCAAATTTAATTATCAAATAAACAAAGAAAAAGATCCAAATGAAATCAACATCTAGACTTAGGGTTTTATCTGACAGAATTCCATGAGTTTTGGTGTTTGTCT
>Ga0182004_10001959_pt1 | contig 15695 bp, 14 predicted proteins | sample Sormic07211540_1_FD_120479 | JGI IMG/M metagenome (GOLD analysis project Ga0182004, IMG submission 120479) | Endophyte microbial communities from Sorghum bicolor roots, Mead, Nebraska, USA - 072115-40_1 MetaG | ecosystem: Host-associated > Plants > Roots > Unclassified | place: USA: Nebraska...
AAATTGATTTTGCTATGTAACTAGAAATTTTGTTATATTTAAATAAAAAGCAAAGGGGATGTACAAAAAAAGTAAAAGCGGGTTATAATTTGGAAGGGAGGGAGTATTATGTTCGTTGAAAAAAAAAAAAAAAAAAGCCAGAACGACTTGTAATTTGGAACAGAGAGAGTACTCCCTAAATCAATTCTGGGCTAAGAAATTGGAAAACAAAGCATGGCAGTTGCTCGAAGCAGTTGGATTTTCATGGCTTTAGTGTTGACAAATTGCAGCGATGGCTCACAGTCTGCCATTTTGTGGCATGCAAGAAAAGGAGGTCCCATTCAATAACACAGCTAGGTGTGATTTAGGCAAAGAAATAGGAATGCCATTTTCTGGTCTGAAAGAAAAGCAAAGTCATATATTAACTAGATACCGTGGCTACAGATTATTCACTGCTGCTACTTCGTATTGTAATTCATGATGGCTTTCTCTCCCCTCCTTATCTGTCATCTGACTGTTCTTATTATCACCTCTCATTTCAGGGGTTACAAACGCTTCTACAAAAGATCACTCTTGGAAGCATCTGATTTCTTAAAGAATGATTGCCTAGTGATGAACTGCACAGTAGGTGTTGTCAAGAACCGTATGGAAACACCAAAGGACATCCAGATTCATGTTCCACGATCAGACATGGGCCACTGCTTCAAGGAGCTCCTCAGCCGCGGCATTGGATGTGACATAACCTTCGAAGTGCGCGACGAGAAAGTCAGGGCACACAAGTGGATTCTTGCTGCTCGCTCCCCAGTATTTAAAGCCCAGTTCTTTGGTCCTATTGGAAAGCCTGACCTGCACACGGTTGTCGTGGAGGATGTGGAACCTGTCGTCTTCAAGGTAATTGCTACATGCAGGTCACATTACTTTCCCGCATATTTCTTCTGTACTCTACTGCTCAAGGGACCTGTCTGAAGCTGTAATTTTACTTATATCCATAAGGGATGAATATGCTTGGTGGATTAATTTTCTTAATTTTGATTTAGTGCCCAAACTGGAAGCTTTTAGAATTGTGCCTTTGTACCATAAATTGAGCTTAGAATTAATCTAAGTATGATTCTATACAGTGATGCGCCTCACGTTCTTGCCATTTTGGACCTCTTACTTCAAAAACAAAACAAAAGTTGCTATTTGATTGAAAGTATCCCCTTACTGTAATTTTATAACCTCCCACCCCCCAATGCAGGCAATGGTGAACTTCATGTACACTGATGAACTCCCCAGCATTTCTGAGCTAGCTGGATCTGCCTCAACATGGACATCAACAGTAGTAGTACAGCATTTGTTGGCAGCAGCTGATAGATATGGACTGGACCGTCTTCGTATCCTGTGTGAATCAAAGCTATGTGATGAACTGACTCCTGAAACTGTCGCAACAACCTTAGCCCTTGCTGAACAACACCATTGCGCTGAGCTGAAGTCTGCCTGTCTAAGGTTTGCTGCTGTGCGAGAAAATTTGGGAGGTACAACTTCTTTCTGCCTGGAATGTGAAATATTCTATATTATCTATGGTTTTGCTTGTTGTAGCAGCATTGTGTATATTCTGTTTAAAGTTCTGTGCAGTTGAGGGTTATTTTCTTAGCTGTTTGAACGAACAGAGCTAATATGTTAGGAAAAACAACAAAATTATTTTTTAATTCTATGGTGATGTTTTTGTAGGATAATTTATGTGATTAATGTTTTCTTATGGTTTAGGTCACTAAACTGAAGGGGTTAGAATAAGATACACTGTTAATAGGTTAAGTTTTAATCTACACAGATACAAATAGCCAGCAAGGCAGTTTCTGAGACAATTGTAGGTACAGTGCACATATTGTAGGTACGGTGTTGAGTTCATTTGGCAAATATTTGCAACCCTTTGCACTTCATTAAAAATAACATATTGATGCATGAATCTAATTCCAATATGCTAAAAAGCATTATCAAACTCTTATATGTTGTCACATTGTACAGTACTTATAGCATCATCAAGATGACTCATATTCTTCCTCTTTTTGGTTTTTAATTAGAAAAACAATCTTCATATGTTGGAAACAATGTTGATGTATGCTCAAGGCCTTCAGTGAAGCATTTAGCCTCTATTTTTCTTACTATTAGAAAGCACAAAGTAGCCCTTGTTTGAAACAATTTGGAGTGCTTATAGTACAGTTCATTCCCCTGATGCTAAAAACTCTGTAAGCCCCTGAAATCAGCGTACTTGTGCCTGTCTGGTGGGTATGGGTGGGTTACTTGGTAGCCACTCGGGTATAATACACATTCGATGTTTGCATGGTGTGTGTTTGTCCATGGGTTTGATTAGTAATTCTGGTGTGATTCTTGTGATATTCAAGGAATTCATTGTGAACTAGAAAACCATGGCGTGGCATTGCCGCGCTGTTTGTTGTTTGCCCGTGTGGAAACTGTTGGTTGTACATGTGCAAGATTTATCTTCTTAAACGCTAATACAACTGCACATATAGTGTCCAAATTTTATATCATCTTTATATAGTCAACAGATGAATTCAAAAAGAGATTACAGTGCATCTTTGCAAGGATGGAATTTAAGGCTTTAACCAAACATCACATGATTGTAAAAGTCATAGTGTCTCTCAGATAGATAGACTGGTACCATATAAATTATTCAACATGGATTATGCAGCACCTTCTTGTTGTTCCTCCTCTTCTTCTGCAGTCTGCAACATTACTTCTTGCATAAGCATCATATCAAGATGTTGTAGATGTTGTTCCTGATCAAGATAGGGAGGCTTCACTGTTTTGACATCGGCGAACACAAAAGTCACTTGACAATTTATCAAATAGAGGAGCATAGTTCATAACTGCAAGTCCGGTATGTTGTTCAGTTTATGACAATTCCACCTAGACAGTGCAAGATTAGAAAGGTCACATAGTACATGAAGCGTGTGCTTCTTGTGGTTGGCATTCACCACTTTGTTAGCATCCTCCCTCGGGGGTCATATGATGAGGAATCAGCACCCTGTGTTTTGTTTGGAGCATGGAAAATTGAGCTTGGCTATGAGGAAATTAAAATGGATAAATGAAGAGAGAAATGACAAATAATTTCCCTCATTCATCAATTGCTCAGATGTAGATGTCAGATGTGAAATTGCCATGTACAAACCATAGAGATGGGACTGTACAAATTCTGGAAGAACAAAATAGAAGAAAAAAGAAAATGTATATTTTGCATTAATTTGTTCGAACACATTGAGAGCATCATCCATGGAAGGATCGATCCATTATTGAGGTTGATGGCAGCCAGCAACAGAGACCGCCCAGGCAGCCAGGCTACGCAAGGGGCTCGATCGCCAGCTCTGAGCTTGGTTGTGCAGTCATATGGCTGGGTGGAATCCACTTAGTCCATCTCCGGTCTGCCGGTGGCGCGTGGAGCCATGTGCAGGTCGAAGCATGGAGTCTCAATCTCGGGCAGGGCGAACAGTTGATCCGTGGAGCTGCGCGCAGCATGTGGTGTGAGCCCCTGCCACTAGCTGCGGTGGCCTAGCTGGGCACCTGCGAGAGAGAGCGAGCCTCTGGCATCCATGGCTGATATTGGCGGTGGTCCATCTGTGGTGACCTGAGCACCTGCGAGAGAGAGGAAGGCTCCGCGTGTTCATGGCGGATGGCGGAGGTCCATCTGCGGGCCTGGGTAATTCGAGAGACAGCGAGGCTCCTGTGTCCATGGCCGACGGTGGGGTCCATCTGTGGTGGCCTGGGCCCCTGCGAAAGAGAGGGTCAGTAGCGGCCAGCTCGCGGGTATTACTATACTGCAAGGTAGTTAGGCCGGACCTGGCTGCGGTGAGGGAGGAAAACACTACCACATGGCCGGGCGTGTGCCCGCTTAGAAGGCCCTAGAAACTGGTTGCTGTTCTTAGATTTTGCGTTGCCCGATCGTTCACAGTTGGACTAGGGCACGTGGCCAATGGAGGTATTGGAGACGTGGCCAAATGAGGTGCCAGATTTCGGGGTACAAAATTCGTCTTGTAAAAGATTCTAGTTCCAACATAAGAATGATCTTTTCCTTCCACCATGCTTGTCTTTTAATTATCAGCCCATCAATACCTGCACTTCCTTGATAACTTCAAATGGTTGCTCAATTGATAATTAATTGCTCTGCTGAAATGTTAGTTTGTGCTTAGATAATTTTATTCTAGTTGCATCAACCATGTCAACACAAATAAAGCGTGTTATGATGTCTGCCAACCTACTCTGTTCTTGAAACCTGAGTGTTTACCTGACTGTTTTTAAGAATCTGCTTCCGATGAGTCTATCTTTGTCTTAATACAAAGCTTCTTACCGTAGTAAGTTTAGGGGGAAAATCATAACCTTAATTTTATGGTGCTAATTATTTTGATGATCTGTGTATGAAGTGGTGTTAAAGACTTCACGGTGAATCACTAGTTCAGTGTAACATTCAGTTGTGCAGAAAGTTATTGAGCACTCCTTGTTCTGTCTGTAAGCTTCTGGTTAATGGTACTTGGTATCAGTGTGCTTTTAGATGACAATTCTAGTTCCCGTCATTCAACAAGAAAATAGTCATGTATCTGATGTTTAGATCCCTCATTTAGAGCTGCCTTTTCTGTGTTTGTAAGTTCGGTCTGAAGATTGCAACTCCCAACCTATTGAGTTGTCATGTTACTACACCTACAATTCTTGTTATTATAATTTACGTTGTGTGCTTAAGTTCTTGTTCTGAGCTGTTGCTTTGTGTTGCTTTTTCCGCAGCTGTTATGGGGACGGAAGGCTTTGATTACTTGGAAGAGACATGCCCGTCCCTACTATCCGACTTGTTAGCTACTGTGGCAGAAGTGGACGATGATCCTGCATCCCTTGACCGAAAAAGGGGAGTTTGCGGTAACCAAGTCTTGGCTCCAGTGGAAAGTGTCGAGGCTACTGAAAGGCGCACCCGGAGGAGGCTTTAGCTGGGCTGGTTAGATTCAGGCCGTCAACTAATGTAGCTTTAAGAGTCGTGTGAAGTGCCCTAGTTGACAACGATTTGATTTGGACTATAGTAGCTGTGAATAATTTCGTATCTCGACGATTTTGTTTTGCAGCAGTAGAAGTTGTAAATTTTTTATTAGCATGGAAAATTTATGTTTCTGGTTGTCAGTCGTGTGCGGCTATGAAATGTGTCGGGCAAAATGAATGCTAACATCAGTTAGCTTAGGGGCACTAGCTGCACCGCGATGCAGCCAGAATGACAATTGAAACCATTGAATGTGGTAGATTGTTTCTACTAAATCAATGTATATTGGCATTCAAAACTCTACATATATTTGGATGTAAAAAAAAAATGCTCTGCTCATCCTGCATGATTGAATTCGTAAGGTTCAACTTTTATTTTGCTGCACACGATTGAAAATATGGATATAACAACATTCCAGTCTTGCTGGGATCTAAAAAATACATCCATCCATTATTTTGCTGTACGTTTGTACCACGCAAACAGAGTCAGATGAGTCTCGGGAACATTTCAACGAAACACAAAACACAAAGCCATCATCTCCTATCAGCGGGTACGGAATCTGCATCTGGTTGAAACCATCTGAACCCTGCTTGAATTTCATATCCTACGCAGGAGATGCATTAGCGGGCACAGAATCTGCATCTGGTTGAAGCCATCCGAACCCTGCTTGAGATAGATATAACAGATCTTGATGCACTATCCATAATTAATGGGTTGAAAACGAAATGGAGAGTATCTTTGATTTGATGTACCTCAATGACAAAGCGAGCCCAAAGCTTGTCGGAACGGTGCTCCAGCACTCCTTTCAGTATGCTCACCTTAAGGCCCTTCAACACATGTGCCATCTCAAGAAAGACTTCGTAGTCCTCGCACAACATCTGGATAAAGCAAATGACGAAACAAACTTGAATCATGCGACTGCAAAACTGATGCATGCAGCATGCCAATTAGATCAATTACCTCAATGAGAAGATGGCCAGGCTGATTAAGCTGTTCAACTCTTAGTGGGCAGCCTTCAAGTTGCTTCTTTGTCTCATTGTGGGATTCCTTGTCTTCCAATGTATTCTGAATCTGTCTCAGCGTCACAGGCATAAGACACCTCTGCTTACCGGCAGAAGATTGGACGATTAATTGAAAACCTCATAAAAGGCTAAATATATTAATTTATTTCTGTCACAGAATCCTAGTCAAGTTTCTATAGGCAGTAAATAATGAAGAATATATAGTCAGATACTCAGGTGTTCAATTTGAAAGAGTAAGATAGCCATACAACCAATGTGGTATGAAGAGAAAGTTGATGCGGGTTTGCACAAGTATCACATGGATCCTTCGCTTACCGGCAGAAGATTGAACGATTAATTGAAAACCTCATAAAAGGCTAAATATATTAATTTATTTCTGTCACAGAATCCTAGTCAAGTTTCTATAGGCAGTAAATAATGAAGAATATATAGTCAGATACTCAGGTGTTGAATTTGAAAGAGTAAGATAGCCATACAACCAATGTTGTATGAAGAGAAAGTTGATGCGGGTCTGCACAAATATCACATGGATTTTGTGACTCTTTTATCAATACTGCATCTTAACATTTATAATTAAATCCAAAAAAAGTTTACCTTCTCAGCTTTCTCGGATACACTTTGGAGGAACAGCATGTACGCTATGGTTTTGTCCAGTAGAGCATCGATGCTGCACTGTTTATGAAACAAGACGTAATCAACACTTGCTCCTTCATTTTTGCCAAACAAACCTAACTTTAGGAGGATCCAAATAAAAAAATGTTAGAAGCTGAACCTTTGATGCATTTGGAATAAGCTCCCTCAACCCCTTCATCCTATCTTGGATTAATTGCCTGTCTCTTGGTCTTGGTTTCTGGAGCTCAACTTTTCTGTATCTTCTTTTGATTTCAGCTGAATTTATCCCAAGCGTACTTTCAACTAAGCATTCTTCAGTTATAGTCTTGTTGATTCCCATGCATCCATCAGTCATTGCACAACTTATGAACCCTTCATTCATGGATATAGGTGAAAGTTCTTGACCACCTGGGATATCAGAAATTGACGATTCATCCACCCTCAATGAGTGATCTTCTTTTTTAACTTGTGTTTCACATGAAAATGGAGAATCAGTTGAGGGAGAAGATTCACTGTTTGATGTATGACCAATCTGGTCGATTATTGTATCTAGTAATAATTCTGCGTAATTGTTGGTTTCAAGCTGCACATAAAAATCAGCATCGTTGCCATTCACTTGAGGGAGAGCAGGGCTTGTAGGTTCTTGTTGTTTCGACCTACAATGCCACATGAAGAGCTCTTGTTCTTCCCTGGACATTACCATGAGATCTCTGTGAAACTCTGAATGAATTGAAGTATTTGAAATCACTACACCATCATTTAGAACAATAGTGCTGCCGTGAGTATTCTCTTGATTCCAATGTGTCATATCTGTCAGAGAAAAGCCTTCGAAATATTCATGCCCAATCGTTCCATTATCACCCAGCAGTCCATTAGGCCAACCTGTTGGACTAGTTCTGTAGGAACCTATAGTGATGTCTTCTAATATTGGAACTTCTGATGTACTGAAGGGATGTGTTAAACTGTGGTGATCAACATTCAAGATCTGAGCAGAACTATCAATCAAGTTAACATCTGGATGATTGATTGATAGAGTTGCAGTTGGTAGCCTCAAATTATTTGAGTAGGCAGACCCAGTGGATAAAGAGGCATGAGATACTGAAGCATCACAAAGCTTATGAAACATGTCCTTTATGAGTGCCACCAACGCTGCACTTTCAAAAATCTAGGGAATTTGCAAAAACATTATGAAGTAAACATAGCAATTATGAAGCAATGCAATGATTCAGACTCACTAAAGCAATGCTATTCCTCACTTGATGGGAGCAGGACAATGTAGTGAGACAACACATTGGTTATCAAAAACTAATCATGTCAAAAAGAATTATTAAACAAGTTGAGCATACCGTATCTAAAGAGCCCAGGTGAAGAACCCCGTGAGGAACCACTGGTACAAGCAGAACCGTCTACAGGTAAGAAACAATGACCATCAGCTTAGTCAAGCAGGATGTTTGCCGTGCAGCTGTTTAATACAGGAAATAATTTTTTTAGCAAAAACAGTAGTGGAAGCCCCTACTGTGGTTAAATCTTGTTTATATAAGAAAAGCAAAAAAAAGCAAACAGGTTTCTCTTGAGAATATAAAAGAACTAAAGGATGGCCCAGCAAATACAGGCATAATTGTCTGTGACAACTGAAAAATATAAGTCGGTGTCAGTTACCTTGATTCCGGCTGCAAATTGAAGCTGCCAGTCTTCTTGGTACTGAAAATATAAGTGCTGAAACCACATCATGTGCTATGCATACATAACTGTAAAATAGTTATGTACAGCTAACTGTAAATCAACTCACCTTATGCATAGCTGTTGAACCAAGCTCATTGGCAGAAATCCAGCAATGTTGTCCTGTAAGTGCTACTTTACCAATAATCCTGACAAAGTTGGAACATGGAAATGTTACATACAATTTAACCGCAGAACTTGGAAAAATATAATTAGTCACAAACATGTGAATTCAACATTAACTGAAAGAAACTTGGTAGTATGCAAGCATGCTTACCCTTCTCCAAGAGGGTACAAATGGCTAGGCATTCTCATCAGTGCTGCCTCAATGGGGCAAAATGGATAGCTTTTGTTGCAGCACGTGGAAGGTATTATCTGATTCTTACGAACAGTGGCGCCAGCAGATAGATCTCCCATTTGTCTGTCTTCTATCATTTTATTGACATATCCATCACCCCAAGTCAAGATCCTATTGAACATATTTACCAATTATAGAAGTGTGAGATGAAAGTACTGTTCGCTGATTTATTGTGAGAGAAAAACACTGCTGGCTGACAGAAAAAGTACGGCTTACAAGACAAGCAAATGGATCCAGATATACTGCAAAGAGCAATTTCTCAATACCAAGTTTGTGCTCATCCATGCCAACTTCTAGTATAGACTTTTGGCTAATGTTCTCGTTCAGTTTCAACCATGGCAGGTCTAGTTAGAACAATGACTTCATGTTGTGAAAAGTTACTTGAGCATACTTGAAGATTGTATGCTGGGCACTAGTTACTCTTTGGCTTGATACAAGAATCGGAGTTACTTTATTTTCTTTGAATTTTTATGAATACTAGTTCAATAGTGTTGTGACAGATAACAAACAAATCGACTTACCACCCATTCGTCTCGCTTTTGAATGACCAGAAGACACCGTACTTCCATAGACCATCAGAACACAGGCCTTGTAACAATTGTATGATATGTGTGCTCATCCCAGCTAAAATTTCATGCATAAAGGATGAAGAAACTAGGAGAATTACATATATAAGTAGCAGGAAGTAAGAAAGATCAGGAGGCTCTAGCTGCAGCGGTAAGATGCTCTTCCCGCTTGCTTCCACCGCTGAGAAGCTCGCCGTTCGATTAGCTGGCCCAAGAAACCCAGAAGCACAACTCCCATAACTCTCCTAATTCTCCTTAATTCCCCTCACTTAATCTCCTTGCGAGAATAAAATCAAGCAACTTCAGTGCTGAATATCATTTTCAAGAGGCAACATCCTGAAAGCAGCTCCTTAAGTCTGGAGAGTGAAGCTTTGAACCTGAAGACCTGGGGCTGCAGGTTTATGACTCGGACATCAGAAGACATGCAGGACAAATTAACTCCCAGATTTAGAAGTTTAGAGAGAAAAGAGCAGATTGATCATCTTTTAGGCAAGTCAATGAACATCTTGTGCTCTATAAAGCTGAGGTTCTTTTTAATCACAAAAAAAGGTGAACTGAAAAAGGAGGGGAAATTACTGCAAGAATGATTTGGACGTTACGAAATAAGAAAATTACTGAGTGCAAGACACACAAAAGATATGCTAGACAAGGTTCGATTGTAGCATATAAGGGTTTAATCAGACCTGAAATAAGGATATGATCGATCTGTAGAAGAAGCAGAGAATACAAGAGATCAGAGCCTAGAAGTGGTGCCAATGGAAGCTTGGCTGAGCGGGAAGGCAATTGGGTCCCTTCTCACTGCCTGGACATGAGCTGCCTTGAGACCTTTGACTTTTCGATTAAATTAAAGATGAGATCCCTTCTCACAAATATATAGAGGACATCTTCTACTACAGAAAATTAACAGTACACACAGAAAAACAAAGATTGATGAGTAGATGATAATTGGCAATGCTGACAAGGCTTCAAGATAGGAATGATTGACAGGCTACCAGTATACTTGTTTCTCAAGGCATCCCATTGCACAGCCTTTTTATGTTGTGTGTGGGTTTGGGGGTGGGGGTGGGGGGGTGGGGCCGTGGGGGGTGGAGGGGGAGGGATTCTATGAAATCAGTTGGCACCTGCAGATCCTAGGCCACTTGGGAAAGAGGTGAATCAAGTAATAATAAGTTGAATATATAATTGATTATCTATAAAGCTGGAGCTGCCTGGTTAAACTTGAAGAAAAAAAGTTTGCTGGGTTCTGAATCAATCTTGCAACAAGTCAACACATTAATAAATTGCATGGTCCTTAAATTTTTCTTTGCCATCACAACTGTTGGTTGAGGCCAAGAATCTACATCAATTGCATCACTATGCACTGAATACTACTAATGCACAAGACAAGTAGTACATATACATATATAGTAGGTATTGTTCTGAATACACCCATGTTGCATTGCCCCCTCAATTTTTATTGGTAAAGGCACACGTATGGTAGGTGAGTTGTGATGGTTGAATATATAATATGGTGCTATCTTCCTTGGAGTGTCTCTTCTCTTTTCCGCCAGCATGACATAAGTTGATAAGGATCAATTGGCACAGCCTTATTAAGAGGGCTTAATTAGCCAGGCAGGTCTTGGAAAGCGTCAACAAAGTTAAAGACTTCTTCTCCCTGTAAGTCTGGTACATATAGTTTAATTAATTGTGTTGATTCCTACCTGTAGTTAATTAATTTGGTCCACCTCTCTCTCTTAAAAAAATGATCTGCTGGTCCACTCATACCAAAACTACTCTAATTGTACCTAATACCGATAGCTTTCCTATAACTATTATATGTCCTGTCTATATAGAACTGAAACTTGTCTTGGATGCTTTCTCAAACAGGAAAAACTGACAAAGAAGTAGATTGGAAGCCCATACTGATCCCTCTATTTGCAAATACAAGTTAGCCTAGAATATAATGCATGTGCACCAATATTGGCAGAAACTAAATGTTACTAAGATTATTAGAGCTAAGCTTCAAACAAAAAAAAGATTATTAGAGCTAGATGTCGTGTAGAAAAATACCAATGAGGTTGCACAAAGAAAATTAAGGGAATAACTTCACAATGGGGGTGCCTGTCATCCTTTTTTACTGTATCTGAATGGCTGAAGGAAACAAATGGAAGCACCAGCAGCAACAGATAGTAGGTCTTTAGAATATTGTCACAAGCTCAGTCAGAAGAGCACAACAGACTGCATTTAGCAGATCATAGAAAGCATTTGAGAAAATTTAATTAATCAGGACCCAATAACATGTCAGTATTGTTTATATGCCTATAGAACTTACTCCCTCTGTCCCTGAAAGCTTCAACTTCTAAAGTTGTCCTAACTCCTAAGTAAAACTTTTAAAACTTTGACTGAATTTCTAGAAAAAAAAACGCTAAGATTTATAGTACTAAATTAATACCATTAGATTTATCATAGAATATAATTTTATAAGATACTCATTTTATGTCATAGATATTGATGCTCTTTTCTCTAAAGTTGGTCAAACTTAAAAAAGTTTGACTGGCGCGGATTCTAGGAGTTAAAGCTTTCAGGGGTATAGGAGTACAACAAACTTATAAATGATTTTGGCCGTGTCTTCGTAATTTACAGAGTAACAATAAGTACCCCAAGTAGGACTGCATTGAAATAAGACATAGATGTGGATGAGGTTACTTCACATGAAATCTGTAAGAAAAAGTCATAGAAAATGGCAAAATTACTCACAGTTCCATGAGCATCTCCTATGAATAAAATGAGCCTTCCAATATTGAATTCAAGCAATGAAGCACCTTTCATCAACAGCCGCATAGCCATTACTCAGACATTCAGAATGAAAAAGAAAATACTAGCTGAAATGAGATACTCTACAGAGTATAATGATGATTTCCACCCTCAGTCCTGTAATATAGGGCATTTAAACATTCAGAAGTGTACCCAAATATAAGGGGGTTTAGGGGGGAATTGTAGCACAAATTTGGTAGGTGTTATATCGTTACTTGCAATTTATCAACCAACCTCCATTAATCATGCTGGTGATAGCATCTGATTAGGAAAAGTAAGGGTATAGGTGTCTTTTGTATTTTCTCTTAATTTGTCCTAAATTCTCTAGAATAGTAGTTCCTTGAATTATCATTAAGTTGAACTAACATGGGCCTTCATAACGTACATAGGAAATGCCATGGGTGGTTGTATTCATACAATCAGGATCAGATAATCTCCATATTCTGAGCAATGAGGCCCTGGAATAACAGTGTACAGCAGCATCCATGAATCTGAAGAACTCGCCTAATAGCATAAACAGATCTTATGCTCAGGCACATCAAAGCTTTATTAGCTTATTGATATGATCTTTTATGATGCTGTGAAGCAAACATATTAGATGCATCTGCCTTTCGAGCTTTTCTAGTTAATTTATTATCTCTCACTCCTTCATGAAGAACTTCATAAGTAGGGTAACTAATGTGACCCTTCTTCATCAATTCCTCAACAAGTATCTTTGGTGCAGCTATCTCCTTCTTATCAGTACTCAAGATGGTATCAACAACCTCAGGAACAACTCCCATTCTCACCATAATGTGAATAATAGCAACAGCTTCAGAAACCCGATGATTCATTGCAAGTGAATTTAATACGCGGCCAAAAGTAGCCATCGATGGAACAAAACCCTTGCTTACCATTTCTGCTAGATGCACATACGCACGGTCAACATTTGCAGCCTTGCACGAACCATCAACTAGAACACGATAAGTATACAAATCAGGTTTATATCCTTTGCTGATCATTTCACCAAAAATCTTTTCAGCCATTTGCATATTCAGCTTGCTAGAATATGCACCAATCAGGATGTTGAAAGTGTCAGCTGTTGCAGAGTACCCTTTCTCATCCAACTTCTGAAAGAGTAGGTATGCTCCATCAAGATCACCATTCCTGCAGAATCCATGAATCAGCGTGTTGAAACTAATTGTATCAGGAACTAATCCATCTTGACTCATCCTGACTATCACCCCAGAAGCCTCTTCTAGTTGATTAATCTTGCAAAAATTTTCTATCAGTATGTTGTAAGTAATAGCATTTGGTCTGCATCCTTTAAGGATCATCTCTTCGAATGTTTCATTGACTTCCTTGGCTTTTCCAGCTTTGCAAAGGCCATTCAAAACCGAGTTGTATGTGATAGCATCAGGGGCAATGCCATACATCCACATCCTTTCAACAAGCTGAAGTGCACTGTCCAGCTTCAATCTCTTGCAGTAGCCATCAATCATTGTGTTGAAGGTAAAGACATCTGGAAGGTATCCTTTCACAATGGCGTCATTCATCACAACTGCCGCATCTGAAATATTTCCCATTTTGCACAGGCCATTGATGACAATATTGTATGTCCAAATGTCGGGATGGCAGCCATCCTCGACCATCTCATTCATTACCTGCAAGGCATGCAAGATCAGGCCCTGGCGACAGAGCCCCTTGACAAGAGAGTTGTAGACGACAAGGTCAGGCTTCAGATCTTTTGCTTGTGCCTCATTGAAGAGCTCCAGGGCCCTCTCGACGTCACCCTCGGCACACAGTCCATTGATCAGTGAGCAATATGTGACCCGGTCTGGTACAAAACCTTTAAAGATAGCATCTTTCAGAAGCTCAGTAGCTTCCTGCAGCATGTCTCTCTTGCAGTAGCCATCAATGATGGTGTTGTAGGTGAAATCATCTGGTATGCAGCCCTGATTCATCATCCTACGAAGGTACTGTGCAGCTTCCTGGACCTTGGAGTCCTTGCAAAGGCCACGCATCAATGTGTTGTAAGTGACAACATCTGGCGCAATGTAGGCATCCATACTTTCCACTAGCGCAACAGCCTCTTCCAACCTACCGCCTTCACAGAGGCCACGGATCCATATGTTGCAGGTGAACTTGTTCACTGACATGCCCCGCTTGAGGACCTTGGCCAGAAGTGCCCCCGACTCCATGATATCCCCTTTCTGGCAAAGAGCGTGCAAAACATTGTTGAAAGTGGCAACATCAGGGAAGACATCCCTGCGGAGCATTTCATCGAACAGGTGACGTGCATCGTAACCGTGACCGTGGGCATAGAGGCCACGCACGACCGTGCAGTAGGCGAGTGGTTTGACGTCACAGCCACGCTCCGGCAAGCTGCGCAGCAGGCGCAGGGCGACGTGAGGACGGCCGGTGATGCAGAAGGACTTGATGCGGACGGTGTGGGTGCGGGCGTCGGGCGCAACGCCGGCGGAAAGCATCCTGACGTAGACCTTGTGAGCTTGGTCGTGGTAGGCGGTGTTCACGAGGGCGTCCATGATGGCGTTATAGGCGGGGGCGGCGGGCGGGCAGCCGAAGAGGTCCATGCGCTCGAAGGCGTCGACGGCGGCACGGAGGCGGCCGGCACGGGCATAGGCTTGAATGGAGACTACGTAGAGCGGATGGAGGGAGTCTGGGGCGAGGTGGGAGCGCGCAGAGGCGAGGGCGGTATCGACGTCGTTGAGGCGGCCGGCAGAGACGAGCTTGCGGATGAGCGCACGGTAGGCGGGGAGCGTGGAGGCTGTGAGTTCTGAAGAGGGTGCCGCTTGAGAGCGGCGGGTGACTACGGAGGTTACATCGGCGGCTGCTGCTAGCGGCGGCGGCCGCGGCGGCATCGCATTCGCGGCGCGGCGACGGGAAGGAGAAGAAGAGAGACTCCATGCGTAATACAAGGAGGAGGGAGGGTTACTTTGCAAAACATCCATTATCCATTTGGGCAATTGGGCTGGGTCGCATTGAATGTGATTGCATTTTTTTTTTTAGTGGGCTGGACTGGCCTGGCCCGGCAAATCAATTCGGTCCTTATTGGGATCCTCTAAGGAAATTGGATATTTGCCACTTTGAAATAGTACATTGCATCTTATGTTGCCCCATGTGTATACTATGACAAAAATATTCATGTATCTATTTATACAAGCAACCAAACATCCTGATCTAGTTGAACTGGTTCAGAGGGTATTCCCAGATACTAGCAGTAGCAGCCCTTATATGAGATTACTTCGTCCCCCAACCAAATGGCATTCTATTTGGACCAATATATCAACTCAACCTTGCATCCACTTATGCAGGATATATGATGTAGGGTTGTGAAAGTAACCAAACACAAACACTCACACATATTGGAAACATGACCTCCTTGTGTGCAAGAGCCGACAAGCAAGAAGTTCAATGAGGAAGTTCAAACAACGCACTCCATGGCAGGGGCATAAAGTTGGTTTTTTTTCTTGAACAGGGTTGGACCAGTATTTTATTAAGACGAAAGAAATTTATTACAAGTGGTTGTTATGCCTGCTACCCCCCCCCCCCCCCCCCCACGTTTTGGGGGGCGACATACCCCGTTTTTTCAAAAAAATGGCGGTTGTGCAGAGGGGCCCCCACCATTCCTCGGA
>Ga0182004_10001960_pt1 | contig 15692 bp, 11 predicted proteins | sample Sormic07211540_1_FD_120479 | JGI IMG/M metagenome (GOLD analysis project Ga0182004, IMG submission 120479) | Endophyte microbial communities from Sorghum bicolor roots, Mead, Nebraska, USA - 072115-40_1 MetaG | ecosystem: Host-associated > Plants > Roots > Unclassified | place: USA: Nebraska...
AAAAAAAAAAGACGGTGAAAACCTGGCGGAGAACTGGGGACGGGTGTGGTGAATGTGTGTTGGGGTGGGGGGTCCCCAACTCCAGCCATTCATTGTTTTCAGTTGTGGCCACATCCACACGTACGCACGCCCATTCATGGTGAACACTATTCATTCTAGCAAGAGTTGCTGAGTAACAGTGAAACATCTGATCGAAGAGGAATAGGGGGATTCGGGGAAGCTGCAGTTTTCACCTCTGGTAACAAGCAATCTTTCCTTTAAATTCGTAGTGCTTTATATGTACTGTGGCGTGCTCTTTGGGAATAGTTTTGCATTAGGACAAAGTACAGGTGCATAGTACCTTATTTCATCTTTTTTTTTTCTTTCTTTGCTACTTCCACTGCAGTATGATGTTCTCTTTGAAGATAGCAAATTGCTTTCAACTCTTCACGAGTACTCTGTCTTTTTTGAACCGTCCAAGCATTTCTCTCTGTCTCACCCATTCTTTTGAAGGAACGATGTCAAGAGAACTATTAACTTCATTAAGTGACATTGGCCTTCTACCAAATGACTACTGCTCTGCATCCGAGTCTTTTGGCCTCATATCTTGCTTGCTCTTTGCTTCAGAGAAAAGGGACAAGCACCAGCATTTCTTGACCCTTTCATCTTGGCCGAACTTGCTTCTGAATCACCTGGGTGATTCTTACATCGTCATGCTACAGAATAGGATATGAACTAGTGAGTTATGACTTTAACCTTTGTAAACCCATCATTTATGATTCCAGCATTAAACTCTGATGGTTGTGATTGGAGGGACAGTACGCGCTGTTGAGTTTTGAGGAATCCCCTACCTTGGCGGCTTGGCCCCAGGAGTACAACCAGCTAACTTTTTCGTTTTCTGATGACTGGATCTTAGTCCCTAAGGTGCTTCAGTGGTTCCCCTTGTGATTTGAAGGTCACACTTTCTTAGCTGTTGTCCTCTTTCTTGTTCTGTGAATCTGATTCTACGGTCTCTGAATTCTCACATTTTCGTTCTGTAGGGGTATGTGTGCAAGTCAGCAATTACCTAGCTTTGTTTTTTTGAAGTGAACAATTACCTAGCTTTGTTTATAGGCAATGTACATTTGTACCTGCAAATATGAGGAATTGGAGGTACAAATGGGCACAACTCTTATTGGTGTCCAACCACTAGTCCATGCAATTATGCCGAATTGTGGAATCCATTTCACCTTCTTATACTAGAACTAGTCCCATGCTTCAAGTAAATTCTTGAAGAGTTCTTTATAGGATTTCTTTATATCCTTCAGCAAGTAAATTGAGTACTCTCTCAACTTTACGCTCATGAGTTGGGTTGGTAAAAAAATCTGGAGGACAGAACTTTAATAGAGGCAATGTTTCAGAGGGTTTAAACTTAAATGGGCCCGGTTGATTGTCTAATAATTAACCTTATTCTGGGATGGCCCATACATACACTGGATGGCATTAGCATCTGATCCTTGGGTTGGTTGCTAGGTCTTCAGTTTTGCAGCACCTACTGCAATCGATCTTCACCCAGAAGGCCAGAACACTCTTTATTCTGACCTCTGGATGAGTGGATGTGATCCAGCTGGTGCATGGTTGTTAGTAGTACTGTAGTACTAGTACCAGCAAGTCTATTCCAGGACTCGGTTTCCACTTTTACCCTTGCGTTTGTCTATTGCACCAGGCTTAGTTAGCCTTTTCACTTTGGACAATCTTTATGTAAGGCTGCACGGGTTAGTTGTGCCTTGTTGAGCCTTGCAAGGAATTGACTGTGTCCAGCTCCCGATCTACTCCACCCTTTAAGTAAAGCTCCTTCAGTTGGCAGACCTGGCAAGTTAGAAGATCACTAGTCATTTCCAAAAATGATTGCAACATCGCACTGAGTTCAAGTATCAGAGCAGGATGGTGAGTACATACGTTCATGGCAAGATCTATATGTGTCCGTTCAGTTTGCAACATGAATAGAGCTACCTCTTCGGTTTGCAATGTGACAAGATCAATCATTGATTCTTCGCAGATGTATTCCCCGCCATGCACCGATCCTGACAGAGAGGAAGAGCAGTGCTTCGCAATCGGAACTAATCTGCTTGCTTCACTAGACCATACCATGAATTTTGATGAGCCTATCGTGTTTCCAATGAACAATGTAGGCATGCAAGAAGAGAGGACTCAGCTCTACAATTCTACTGGAGGTATAGTTATTCTCAATTCATTTTCTTAGGAACAATAGCTGTTGATCTGTGAAGCTTCTGACTAATAACATTCCAACTCTTCCCAGATGCTCAACTAAGTAGAAATATGAACACAGGGAAGTGTTTAAAGGATGGCAAAAGGAAGGGTTCTGGAGAGGACAGTTCATCACTACATTCTCTAGTAAGGAAGCTAGAAGCCGGTTGATGGCTATCTCATTCCCTCTGTTATTTCATTCTACTGTACATGTAAATGTATGACTGCAGGATGAAGCCAGTGCATTGTTGCAGCGAGAAGTTAGCATGGAGTGTGCTGATGAGAAGCCGGGTGATGCTGGAGCCAAGAGAGAGGACTACGTGCATGTCCGGGCAAAGCGCGGCCAAGCCACCAACAGCCACAGCCTTGCGGAAAGAGTAATTTTTATCTCTTGAGCAACATAGTTAATGCTCCTGCAATGCCTAAGTCTCTCGCTTACAGACTTACAGTAGCATGCCCATCCGAACTGCAGTTTCGAAGGGAAAAGATAAATGAAAGGATGAAGCTTCTTCAAGACCTTGTCCCGGGTTGCAACAAGGTATGAATGACATCAAGCAGATGCTTATGCTCATACTGTTGTGGTTATAGTGGGTTCTAACCAATAGGGACATGTTTCTTATGACAAGGCAGATTACAGGCAAGGCCATGATGCTTGATGAGATCATAAACTATGTGCAATCTCTGCAGCGGCAGGTTGAGGTTAGTGTATTGAAAACCTATGATTTGGAGGTTTACTCAATGATTTCACTAGGCCAATGGCTGAATCTTCATTTTCATGTTTGTGTTGGATTTTTCAGTTCCTTTCGATGAAGCTCTCAGCGATCAGCCCAGAACTCAACTGTGACCTCGACCTGCAAGATGTAAGATTGCAAAGCTCAACTCGGGTTGACAAAGAAAATGCCTTTAGACTGATCTTTCATCAATCCTTGTCACTACAGATCCTTTGCACACAAGATGCCAGCTCTGCTTTTCCAGGATACAACGTGCAAGCGAACAATGTGCATCTTAATCTGTACAGAGCATCTGAAGAAGATTTCTCACACAGGATCATCCCTAATCCAGCAAATGTTCATGTGACAAGAAACGCCCAGTTATCTGCATTTCCTCAGGTTTGCATTCGACGCCCTTGAACAGCTTCAAGTGCTTTTTTATGTCGATTAATAGTAGTTTCTACTTTTCTACCATGACAGAGAGGAGTTATCTGGAACGAGGAACTTCGCAGCATTGCTCCAAATTCTTTCGCTTCAGATACCATTGCTGGTACTGTAGAATTTTCCGTGCCTTTTCAGCTTCTCGTTCATTGCTATGTTTTGCATTTCTCCTGCGGTTGTGCTCAATTTTGTGAGGTTTCTCAAGATCCATTTTGACATTGCAGATTCAATGAAAGTGGAGTGACAAGTCGGCAGTTTAATGGTGAACAGCTCTGAAAATCTTGACAAGTTGGTCTGTTGGGTTGCTACTGGTGTGCCTTTTCAAGTAGCAATGGTGGCACGGCTTCTCTTGGGATGAGCTAGTTAACTTTAGTCTTCGGAGAGGAATCTGGCGTCAACCCATCATGTACAGTTATAATAACTAACCAAAGGAGAACGGTGATATTTTTGCGATCTGGTGGAGAAAATAATGTACAATGATCGTCTGGAATTTCTGACACAACTGAGTTAGTGTTTTGGTGGCGTGTGGTTCCATCTAATTATTTGGTTGTAATAGCTGAGTCCGGACTCAGGAGAGAACTATGTTCGTTTTAGTGTGAAGGTTGTTTTTTTTCTCTTAAGGACAAATGTCCTTACTCTCCCACTCATTGGATTCACTTCACTTTGAGAAGTATGTAAACACATATCTCAAAGCGAATCTCATTGGTGGGAGAGTGAGGGCACATGCTCTCAAGGGCAAAATAAACTTTACCGTTTTAGTGGTTGCAGCGTAGCACTCCTGGTCCTGAGTTTAATTTGTGGTGACAATGATTTTAAATTGGTTAAATAAAAACCATTTGGCCAACAAAGTTCAGTTGTGTAGAATCCTTAAACTTCAAAAAATATCCTTTGCAACCAATAATTCATAACTAAGGCCAAGAAAATCATTGTGGCAGATATTGTGACTAAATAAAGTAATGCGCCTAACAGTAACTTGTGTTCATTAATCACTCAAAAAGAAAACAGGTCATTTTAACTTTGTCTCAACTTAATTGACGGGAATGGGATTCTCAATCCTCTGTCAGGTGAAGGTAACTATTGATTTGATAGAAAACTTGACATATATAATCTGGCTTTGGATCACAAAGACCTAAACCTTGCATTTGTAACATCATGTCCCTCTAGTTATTAACCATACACTGCCTGATTGACCTTGCCATAAAGGCTATTCCTTGACTCCAAATCGAATACCACAAGCAAGAACGATAAAAGAACACAATTTGAAAAATTGCTAATATAGATTGAGCTCACAGGTTGTGGTTCCACAAATCGATGAATGACAAAACTGTTCAATGAAAGATAATTCTAAGCAAAACCTCAAACCCTAACTTGAATGATAACTACCAATGAATATATAGTGTTTGGGGCGATCATAGACCCTAGATGTGTCTAGACTCCTACACAATAAACAACCAAATAGACCAACGCAACATCTTAACATATTTTGTGTGCCCACTTATTTCAATGATTCATGGTTCTATGTGGTACCTAAGTGATACTAAGTGGTTCTGTGAGACATCAAGTGATGGTGAGTCACACCAAGTGATGCTAAGGAACACCCGTGTGACCGTGTCGATCAAGTTGACCTAGATAATATGTATATATATATGATATAGAAACCATATAGAATATATAATATATAGACTTTTATGGGAACAGAGGAAGCATTAAGATGGAACATTAGAGATCGGTAACCTTTGTACTAAATTTTTTGTCAACATACAGTGGTGGAGCCATTGCCTAGACGGCCTCCTAGGCTCATCGCTAAAGTTTAAAAGAATCTGTTTATCAACCCAAAGCGTTATGACCTAAATATTCTTTTTATAACAAGGATCACCACTCGTAGAGTCTGTTCATTTATCTGAAAAGCCATGGTTGATAGTACTATCCGCTGATATATTATGAGATAAAACATTGCTGAATGACTTACCAATTTAGTAGATAAGCTCAAACGAACAAATAGACTCGTAGTTCTAAAAACTTTTGGCTCTGACTCTGCTACTCTATAGATAAGGATATTCTAGACAAATATACATATTAAAATGATGTCCATCTTGTTTGCTTGAGCTTAAGCTCAAACGAACGAACATACTCGTACTTCTAAAAATTTTTAGCTCTAGCTCTGCTGCTCTATAGATATAGATAGAGATATTTTAGACAAATATACATATTGAAATGATGTTCATCCTATTTGCTTAAGCTTAGTAGCATACCTTTATGATTATGGAATAATGTTTTTCTAGACAACAAATCAGCGTCAGTCAGCCAAATAGGACTGTCATTTTTTTCGCGAATAAACAGGACCATCAATTGTGTGTGATATTTCTTATTGCGACTATTTCTCCTCTTCTGTTTGAATTCCATTAATTAAAACTAATATATCTGGAACGTGTTCTCTATTTTATTACTAGAACCATTTTCCAATCTCTCTCAAAGTCTCAATACCTAGAAACACAGAAAATCAAAACAAATGTAAAACCCTTGTAAAAAAAAGGGGTTTTTTGATTCATACCATTACAATTTTCGAACTTTGGAGAAACACCATTACTATTCGTCTATTTTGAAGCATGCCATTAGAATTCTTCGTTTCCTACGAAAATGCCATAGAATACCTATAGAGACGACTTGAGCCCAGCTGCAGGCGTATATGAATACGTAAACTACATTGCAGCCCCTCTCCCCTCTCACCGACACGCGGGCTCCACATGTCATCTTCTTCTTCCTCCTCTCTCGTTGGTGAGCAGCATCAGTCGCTGTCCATGGCGAGCAGACACGTGGCCGAGCAGCCGCAGCAGCAGCACGCCGGCTGAGAGCGCGTGGGCTGCGAGCTCCGCTCACCACCCAAGTCGCAAGCTCTTCGGCCGCGTGCTCCATGCGCCGTATGGGTCGCGCCGTCCATGGCGAGCTCCACATGGCGCCGCCAGCCACATGCGCCCCACCACCGGCCGCTCGGCGCTTGCTACTTCTGCTCGTCCGCGTGCAGCGTGCTAGCTGCTGCTTGAGGGAAGCAAGGGAGCTCGCAGCGTGCTGCTGCTGCTCGCGGCCCAGACGGCATGTGGAGCTTGCGACATAAGCGGCACGGAGCTCGCAACCTAGGCACTCCTAGCTGGTGTGGAGCTGGTGGCCCCATCAATGGCGAGCTACTGTTGTTCCAGCGTGCTGCAGTTGTTGCTCGTGGCTCGCAGCTGGCATGCTGCTGCTGTTGCTCGCCCGTGTGCTGCTGCTACTGCTCGGCCATGTGCTAGCCGCTGCTGCTCGCCATGGACGGTGACTGATACGCGATGCTGCTCACCAAGAAGAGATGACAAGAGGAGGAAGAAGAAGATGACATGTGGGACCCACACACCAGTGACAGGGAGAGGGGCTGCAATGCAGTATACGTATTCATATACGTTCTGTAGCTGGGCCTAAGTCGTCTCTATACGTATTCTGTGGTATTTTCATAAAAAATGAAGAATTATAATAGTATGTTTGAAAATAGACGAATAGTAACGGTGTTTTTCCAAAGTTCGAAAATTGTAATGGTATGAATAAAAAACCCAAAAAAAAAATGTAAAACGGATAAGAGAAGGTCGGTCAGCCACGCAGTCGCGGGGACGAAGCACACCAAGCAGCTTGCAGATCCCCCATGGCAAGCTCCACCTCCCTCCTTCCCCTTCTCGTCCCCGCCCCTGCCTCTCGCCACCGCTTCTACACGTCCACGTCCGCTTCCCCCCGCCACCTGCGCTCCTACCCTGCCCCTCGCCTCCTCCGCGCTGCCCGGCGCCGACACTCCGACGCCGTCGTTGTCGTCCCAGATGCCCGCCCCTGGGTCGGCGATCTCTCGGGCGCCGCCGCGTCTTACCGGGATGGAACCGAGGAGGACGAAGACGACGCAGATGAAGAGGAGGACGAAGACGAGGACCGCAGCCTGGACCTACTGGCCCGCTTCCTGCACTCCGTGTTCAGGAAGGCCTCCCGCCGCGCGCGCCGCGCTGCCAGGTCCGTGCTGCCGCCTTCCGTCCCCGCCGAGCTGGTCCGTTCCCCTCTTCGTTTATCTCTTCTATTTTAGTTTTCTGTTGGAAATTGGCTGTGCGGAGGAATGATGCTGGGATCTCTCGGTATTGGGCTTGATCTGGTGGTGCCCATGCGTGTGTAGGTGAAGTTTTCGGTCAATGGCGTGCTGGTCCTGACGTCCTTATGGATTCTGAAGGGTCTTCTCGAGGTGAGCGATTCATTCATATGCTGAACTAGAACATGGATAACAGTGTCATTTGTTCTTCTGAAGAGTATCTTGGTTCAGGGATCAAGTATCTAGCTCATGTTGATGAGGCATCCTTTGCATTCTGCTTAGAGAACTATTTTTCAAATTTGGCTGTTGGATGCTTTGATTCTTAAAACTGTGGATTGATGCCAGGATTATTAGTTGTGCTGTCATGTGGTTAGAGTTGTATACATAATGCTCAATTAGTTGGATATGTATTTCACAATAAATCAGGGGATTACCTTAGCTCTTCAGCAAAATGAAAAATAGTTTCAGACAGGAAGAGTATAATGAAGCATAAGGCTTACTGGATGATAAAGGTCTTGAGCTTTTGAGATAGCTCAAGCTTTAGCACAGATAATGTATAGGCACAAGATAATCGAGTAGAAGTAGCCAAAATATAAGGATGCATCACTCAAAGTCAGATGTTGCCTCTTGCAGTTCATCAGGTAAGGTACCAGAGGGTCGTCTTCTACTGGTCTACAGTAGTAAGCTTGAGCTCGGCTCATGCACCATGCAGCATCTCCTCCTTGCCGTGCCTGGCTGAGACCTTCACAGTATGATAGTGTATTAGTCATCCTCTAGATGAACATGCTTGGATGACTACGGAGCATGTATGCATAGCATGTAGGCACGGGCTGTCCATTTAGGGCGCATTTGGTTCCCTGCATGAGGCTCATCCAGGCCCACTAGATGCAATTTTCATGTGTTTGGTTTCATGCTCCCGTGCAAAAGCTGCCCCTCGGCCTGGCTCGCTCCGTGCGGAAAAAATCTGCGTATCTGGCGATGCAGGCTCACTTCATGCAGGCAAGCGTGCGGGGCCAGGTGCACACTGAGAGAAAACGAGTAGGCTACTGGCTGCACGGGCAACCAAACAGGCTCCGCATCTGACTAGGTTGTCTGAGTGTGGGCAACCAAACAACTGCTACTTGCATGTGATTTGCATGCTTACCTTGGTCCTGTATGGTTGAGCAGACCAGGCTGGAAGGGGAAGGGAACCAAACGCGCCTGAAGCTGTAGGAAGGATGTGTATACTGTATATATAAATCAGAAACATGAACTTTAATTATCTAAGGCGTAAAATATGGTGAAAAACTGTTGCCGGATGTGATTTTTTTTTTGTTATGGTATATGAGCTGAATAAACTCATAGAGTTCATAATATTATGTGAATGAGGGGTTTCTTATTTCAGTTTGGTACATGTTTATATTGTTTGATTAGCCCATATAACATTCTGCATCTAGTATTTTTAAGGTTTGAACTATTTTTACTTTCTGGCTACTTTATTCTTGTTGGCACCTGCATTCAGACAATAGCAACTTAAATTTCCATCCGCCGTCTACTTTAGTTGGGTTTATTGCTAAAAACTGATTGCATGAGTGCAGATTACAGGTCTTGTGTGAGCCCTTTTATCTAAGCTTATCATTTATCGCTCCAGTAGCCATTCTCAGTTGAGAATCAAAATAGAAAAATGTTTTGTCAGCCCACCTTCCAATCAAATGTTCACTCAATCACTTTTAGGCTGATGTTAATTAAATCCCATCTGCAATTTGAGTATTTGAGCTTGTGCAATCAAAGACGCCTACAACCTTGTAATTGTCTAATTAGGCCCTTATTGAGTCTGATTGACGCAGAAGTAGGAACAATAGCACAAGAGATACTATTGTTTTCACAAAGTAAAGAACCATGAGCAGACTCACAAGTACCATCAATATCTACTGGAGGGGCAGCAATGAAGGTGATAATAAGTACGGGAGTTGTGGTCAATAAGATATAGATCATCAAAATGCTGAACCGATCAGTGTAAAGATGGTTTTAGTGCTACTATCCAGTTGCAGAAACAACCCCCACAGGCTTGTGCTTTTACGTCTCTCTAAAATTGCAGTGATGGTAAAATCTTGGTTTATTCAAATTGAAGGACTCCCAAGCACACGCATTAACTAGAAAGAAAATAGATAATAGAATGCTTGCCATTTGACATTCTGTCATATAGGGCTGTAACTCTGCCTATAGAAACAGCAAGACGAGTAATATGACAGTGTTAACGCTAGATCTGAGATTTTTGGTGCTGGGCTAGGAAAGGCCCCCATTTCATTCTGGCCTAAATTTTACTGCACACTGAGGCCTGATACTGTGAGGCCATCGGACCTATTACTGTCTAAAACTAATGAAACTGACTTTCATTCTAGCTTCAGTTTGTTTTGAGCTTGGTAACTACTGACTTGGCACAGAATACCTATCAAGCTTGTTGGGCTGGAGCCAATTGGACCTGGGTTTGGGCTTTAGCCAGGCCTAATTTGCTCATTTCTTGTGAATTGGTGCAGCAGGTGAATGACCCAATCTATTTGACTGTAAGCTTGGATTGACTTGTGGTTGTAGGAGTGCTAGCTGACAAAGAAAGTGGCAACAATCAGGAAAATATAATGTCATGTAGGATCAAGGCAAGCTTTAGAACTGTAGTTTAGATTTTAGTAGTTAGCTGGTTCAGTCCATATTGAAGTCAACACATGTTGTTCATATTATATTCCTGGTGACCACTTACCAGTACTGACCCTAATCTATTTTTCTCATTAACCCAATTTACTTAGTCTTCTCCAACTGATATCGGGTAGTGACGCAGATCCAATGAATGCGTTTCCATGTTGTGTTCAGGGTTAGCAGTACTGACCCAAAACTTTTGTTCACATTAACCCAATTTACTATTGGTCTTCCCCAGCTGAAATGAAGTAGTGGTTGACCTGTGCAACAGAGACAGCAATTACTTAATTAGGGTATGGGTTACAACTGCCTGGCATGAGGTCATGCGAATGTCCAGCATTTGCATCCACCAGCATGTGGTCAGATTTGTGTGTGGGACATTAATTAGGTCCGCATTGGTCAGATTATTGGAAATTCCTCCTGGCTGCATTTAAATGGGCAGCCCATACAATGGTTCTTATCATATACCTTTCAATGCTTTAAATATAATTCTAAAAGAAATGTTTTAAATAGTACAATGTCAGCTTCAGTTTGTTACTTGTACCTCTAAGTTTGATTGTAGGCACTAGGCAAGATGGCGAGTCCATGAATATGATTTTCAGCTTAGAGAACATCTTCAAAATTTTCAATGGCTGCATCATTAAAATATGATTTTTGTATGGAGCACTTAACTAAAGGCCTTGCATTCTATTGCATGGATGCTTGCAGCAGATTTCATTCCTTCATCTATTTCAGTAAAGCAGGTTGATATTTTGTGTGCGCAGGTGGTCTGCACATTTGGAAGCATGGTGTTTGCAAGCATCCTTCTTGTTCGTGGTATATGGTCTGGGGTGGCATACATCAGAGAAAACCGTTACAGCTATATTCACCGGATCGACAACGATGAGAACCGATGGAGCAGAGTGCAGACTGCTGGTTGATATTTTGCTTTCCTTCTCTGTGAAGTGTGAACAGACACCACACCCTGCATTTGCAGGCTCTATAGAGTACAAAAGGAAAATATATGGTCAGCAATGAATAAAATGCTCCCCTGTCCGGTGCCAAATGATTGTTACTATTGCTAGACCCCGCGGCTGAACGAGGATGAAACGAATCCACATGTACCTGCACAGAAAAGTGGTTTCCGTTCGAGTTGGGCGCCTTGAGGATCGATGGTTGAGTTGATCATAGCTCATGCGTTCAGTACAGTGCATGGAAGAATGCAAATTGTGCTGAAGGATCGGGGATGCTTTTGGAAGGTGCCGGCTGGGCTGGCGTCGGCCGTGTGTATGACTACAACCAGTCGACACCAATGCTCATGGTTGTATTGTAGATGCAAACTCTCGCTGGTTTAGAGTCAGAAACTCTTGGGATTTTTATTTGGGCACGCACAGAAAGTCAGAATACTCGTCGTATGATGTATCTGATGTTTCATCACATGACCGTTCTGACACGCAATGGACTTGATCACGGAAGTTTCATCACTTCTATAGGTTGTCTTCAGGATCGTGCCTAGGAGATCCGAGTCTGGCCAACCGTCCTCTTCTGATCCGCAACATAACATGATGTTGCCGCTTTGGCACTATTGTCGTGACTTTGCAGTTGCTTTCTGTCCTTAAAAACTTATCAGAGAAAACTCGCTGTGGCGACGTGCCGTTGGCATACGGGCAGTTAGCTGGCGAACGCTGGCAAACTAATTCACCGTGATCTTGTGTGGTTGGCTGCCTGAATTTTTGAGCTGGAGAAAAATTTAAACCGTCTCCACGTACCATGTAATCTGTTGGTGCCAAATAGCCTGTTGGTTTGGTTGATAAGTCATAACTGAAAGTACTGAGAGAAAAATACTACTGAATGACTTTTAGATTGCGAACAAGCTAAGCCCTAGTGTGTGTGTGAGAGAGAGAGTCGCAACGACTTGGAGTTTAATCCATCCACTCGTATCAGCATACGTGACACGCAACAGCTGACCTACGGCTGCTTGTTGAATCTTGATACACGGAAGCAGAGCAAAGCCGCCTGTTACGCCTACCGAATTTTGCCCGTTCGCTCGCAGACAAGATGTGGTGGGAACCACGACTCTGCGGTGCGTATGCCAGTCAGGTTTTTTCGTTCACCCAGAAATCTGCCAGCCTTTGCTTTTTGGCGTGTTTAGTTCACGAAGCAAAAAATTTCACGACATGTCGACATTGTAGCACTTTTGTTTGTTTATACACCAACTAGGCTCAAAAGATTCGTTTGTTTATACACCAACTAGGCTCAAAAAATTTCACGACATGTCGACATTGTAGTTACACCAACTAGGCTCAAAAGATTCGTCTCGTAAATTCTGACCAAACTGTACAATTAGTTTTTATTTTCATCTATATTTAATATTCTATACATATGTCTAAAGATTCGATGTGACAGGGAATCTTGAAAAATTTTAGATTTTTGGTGGAAGTAAATAAGACCTTTTTCCACGGAGCACTGGCGGCCGGTGGAGGTCTTTTTTAGATGCACTTAAAATTTTAAAAGTTTATAAAACTTTCTATTATATTGAATCTTTGATACATATATGGAGTATTAAATATAAATAAATTAAATATAAATAAAAAATTATATAGTTTGTCTGTAATTTACAAGATGAATCTTTTAAACCTAGTTATTATATAATTTAACAATAATTATCAAATACACTGCCGTATGAAATTTCAACAACTTTTGGCATCTAAACGAGACCAGCGGCGTGTTGCACGAGCAGCTTGTCCGTTGGCTGTTGCCATCAGCATTCACTCGTCCTCCGCAACCTGTCAACCACCCGATGTCGTCGGCTACGGTATCGCCCGCGCACGGGGAGGGTATTTGGGCAACAAAAAGTCACGTGGCCGGCTCAGGACGAAACGCATGCGGGGCGCACGACCGCCGCCGACGTGGCGGAACCAGGGTCTCAGGACCAGGCGGAGGCTTACGCTGGATTGACGCGCATTCAAAGTTCGCGGCATCGTGATTGGATTCGAGTCTGATCGCCGTGCGGGCGGCACTGGTACAGCAGTGGCAGCGGACGGACATTTACGTCGTGCTTGACCAATAAAGGCACGGCCTTGTGCCGTGCCACCGAAGCAAAGGCTTGTTGAGTTTTAAAAAAATTTAAGATTCAAATCTTTGGACGCATATAACGGGCGGATCCAAGGGTATTTTCTAGTATTTTTAGGAATATCAACTTTTCTAGATACTTATATGTATATACTTATATATAAATGTCTATGTTGCAATATTTTGTGCTATTTTTGTTGATTGCAGCCCAAAAATCAAATAAATGTCCTTTTTACTTGCTTTCCAAACTTCTACATTCTCAAACCAGCCTACTTTATGAAATATCTATGGATTCGATTTTTTACATGGAAGTGGAAATACCCAAATTTGAAATTCTGCTTGGCATACATAGAGCATTAAATATAGAAAAAAAATAACAAATTCACAGTTTGTCTGTAATTTGTGAGATGATTTTTTTGAGCCTAGTTAGTCAATGATTAGACAATAATTACCAAATACAATCAAAAGTGTTACAGAAGTCAAACCCAAAAAAAATTCGTGAACTAAACAAGGCCTTAGTCAATAAGGGCAGTCTCAATACATATGTATCTAGACATATGTTAGATCTAGATACATAGCAAACTAGATGTATAAAAAAGGTCAAAACCATTTATAATTTAGGACGAATAGAATATTATTTATTATCTGTAAACTTGAAAGGGTTGCTAGAGTAAGAATGTTTAGAGCTTATCGATTTGTATGTGTTTGGTTTGGAGATAACTTTATTTATAATTAGGAGGATTCCTCGCACATTACCGCGGGTATGAAGAAAAAATAAAATAGGATAAAATGTTAATCTCTAAAAATCAGAAGATGTATATGTAAGGTGTTGGTAGTACAATAATATATATTAATAAATGATGTCGTTTGCTAATGTGAATAACTTGAACGAAGACATAATGGAATGTGTTAGTGGATAGTGATGTGGACACTTTGCATGGCGAGATAGTTAAATGTCCTAGTGGGATGTTCTAGTGAATGCTGATGTGGACACTTTGCATAGCAACAGAAATAGCTACTAGAGTTTATCTTTATAAGAGATATAGATATAATATAATAAAGGAAAGGAAAGAAGTATAATCTTGTGTTTTGAGCATATCTCTTTGAATGTGTTTCATTTGGAGATTATGAGTGATAGGAGGGTTCTGCCCTAATGTTTGGAACGAGATCAACCCTACTGTGTGTTTGGTCGCAAGGGCGAAAAACATTCATCTTCTATGTCTAGTTCCAGGACATCAAAATATGGACTCGGACTAAGGCTAGTGTCAATGCATGTTTTATGAGAGTGTCATGCAGGGTGCCACATAAGCAAAATTACTGACTTGGCAGGATCATTAAATGAAGGAGTTTCATCAGATGAGAGATGAGTTTCATCCCCATGAAACTCTCATGCACATTAAATAGGGTGCCACATAAGCAAAATTGCTGACTTGGCAGGGTCATTAAATGAAAGAGTTTCATCATATGAGAGAGGAGTTTCATCGCCATGAAACTCATATGGCTCGGTTACCTAGTTTATAGTCTTGATAACTGTGCCATGAAACTATGCATTGAGACTGACCTTATGGCTCGGTTACCTAGTTTATAGTCTTGGTAACTGTGTCATGAAACTATGCATTAAGACTGCCCTAAGGAGGAATAGCATGTGTCCCCCAAGTATTCGTATAAAGGCAGAGGACTCTTCGTTGAGTCCAAGAAAACCTCCGAACCTCATACCCCATCCGCATAAAGCGCTCTATTATCCTATGAGTAGGCCCTATGTGCTGGTTGGTGCCACAAACTAGTGCTTTTGGATAACACATGGCAGATAAGAGAGTTTTTTTTACTTCCAGCGCTTCAATTCGCCTCGTGGGAGATCGAACCTAGGATGCGAGGGTGTCACCCGAAGTGCTTGACCAATCGGTGTAGCATCCGTTAGCACATAAAAAATATGGCATGATCATCCACCTTTTACATGCACACTTAACACTTGCTTTTTCGCATTCACGCCTGCCAGCATTACCATTGTAGCTCGCCCCAGTTAAGGATAGAAATAGTGCTTCAAATGAATACTCGCGATTCTTCTCTAGTCTAATTTAATAAACTAAATAAAAAATCATTTAGTTTATTAAGTTAAACTAAAAAAACCACGGGTAGTAACTATTTGAAGAACCATCCTCATCCTTACCCCTAGTCCCCACATGCACTCCTCCGCTGCCCGCACACACGTCGCCACTTGCCTCACTCCGTGTGCTCGACCGTCATGCACGGTATAGGAAGAAAGGGAACAAGCTTGTCCTATTTGTATTCAGTTTTGCTAAAAAAATCAATATTATCTAAGAGACACTATCGAATGAACACAAATATACCAAAGGGAAAGGAACGTGCTTGTCCTCTTGTATTCAATTTTGTTAAAAAACAATATTTCTCGAAAAAAAGTCAGCAAGATTAGTGCACGGTTTGCGCATAATGCACCATAGGCTTAGAAACCATTGTTGAAGCATCCGATGATACTCCTAGGTGAA
>Ga0182004_10001961_pt1 | contig 15691 bp, 8 predicted proteins | sample Sormic07211540_1_FD_120479 | JGI IMG/M metagenome (GOLD analysis project Ga0182004, IMG submission 120479) | Endophyte microbial communities from Sorghum bicolor roots, Mead, Nebraska, USA - 072115-40_1 MetaG | ecosystem: Host-associated > Plants > Roots > Unclassified | place: USA: Nebraska...
GCGCAATCGTGTGATTGGTTCTGTGCATCGGATCAAACTCGGTCTCTGACCGTACACGGGCGACGGTCAACTCGGCCGCGTGGAAAAACAGCTAGCCGTTCCAGACTCCAGCGTTGACTCGGCTGGCTTGTGTGCTGCTACACTGCTAGTACTCCAAATCCAACCAACCCTCTTGTCTCGTCAAAAAGGTGATAAAGAAGGCACTCAAACGCGGCCGGCCACAGGCCCATGTGATACCCGAATAAACAAATTCTCGCGCGCAGCTGCAGCCCCGTACGGCCGCACCGTCTCACGGGTCGATCACCCCGGTACAAGACAACGTCCTCTCCCTCCCACAGATCCGATCCGAAGCCTCGTTGTTGGCAGCCGCCACTCGGCCGTGCGTGCGTGCAGGTGCAGGCACCCTCACAATCACAAGGCAATGTCCCCATCCCGAGCGTAGCTAGCGATCACCGCCCGTTTTGCACTGGCGCGGGGCCGCGCGATTCAGGCGAGGTCGTCGAGCATGAGGGCGTGCGCGCTCCACCTCGTCCTCCTCGCCACCGCCGCCGCGTTCTTCCCACTCTCCACCTCCACCGACACCCTCGGCCCATCGGAGTCCATCACCACCGGCAATAACCAGACGCTCGTCTCGGCCGGCGGCGTCTTCCAGCTCGGCTTCTTCAGCCCGGATGGCGGCGCCAGGACGTACCTCGGGATCTGGTACTACAACATCACCTTGCACACCGTGGTGTGGGTCGCCAACCGCCAGAGCCCGGTCCGCAGCACCCCGGCCGTGCTCCGGCTCTCCGTCGACGGCCGCCTCGTCATCCTCGACGGCCAGAACGACACGGTGTGGTCCTCGGCGGCGCCGACCGTGAACGTGACCGCCGGCGGCACCCTGCGGCTCCTGGACAGCGGCAACTTCATCCTCAGCGCCGACGGGAGCGGCTCCGACTCCGACCAGAGCGTGGCGTGGCAGAGCTTCGACTACCCGACGGACACGCTGCTCCCGGGCATGAAGCTCGGGGTGGACGTCAAGGCCGGCATCACCCGGAACATCACGGCGTGGCGCGGCGCGTCCGACCCGGCGCCGGGCGACGTCACGTTCAAGCTGGTCACCGGCGGCCTGCCGCAGTTCTTCCTCCTCCGGGGCGACACGAGGCTGTACACGAGCGGGCCGTGGAACGGCGAGATCCTCACCGGCGTGCCGTACCTCAAGTCGAACGACTTCACCTTCAAGGTGGTGTACGTCCCCGGCGACGAGACGTACTACAGCTACTCCATCGGCGGCGACGCGCTGCTGTCGCGGCTCGTCGTGGACGAGGCGGCGGGGCAGGTGCAGCGGTTCGTGCTGCTCAACGGCGGCTGGAGCAACTTCTGGTACTACCCAAACGACCCGTGCGACTCGTACGCCAAGTGCGGGCCGTTCGGGTACTGCGACAACACCGGGCAGTCCCAGGCGTGCGTCTGCCTCCCGGGGTTCCAGCCGCGGTCGCCGCAGCAGTGGAACCTCCGCGACGGGAAGGCCGGGTGCGTGAGGACGACCAGCCTCAGCTGCGGCGGCGCCAACGCGAGCAGCGACGGGTTCTGGGTCGTCAAGCGGATGAAGCTGCCGGAGGCCACCAACGCGACGGTGTACCCCGGCATGACGCTGGACCAGTGCCGGCAGGCGTGCCTCGGCAACTGCAGCTGCCGGGCGTACGCGGCGGCGAACGTCAGCGGGGGCGTCAGCCGCGGCTGCGTCATCTGGGCCGTCGATCTGCTGGACATGCGGCTGTTCCCGACGGACGTTGAGGATGTCTACATACGGCTCGCGCAGTCGGAGATAGATGCGCTCAATGCCGCAGGTACGGACTCTGACGCCATCTTTTTTATTATTATTTTTGGATGGATAATACTTCTTTCAGTTCAGTATTTCTGCATAAAATTTAGTACAATTTCAGGCAGTATTTATGATCTTCTAGTTACTCACAGCTGCGCGATTCTATGCATTACTATAAGGCCCTTTTCTAAAAAAAAATGCATTACTGTACGTTTATAATACTCACTCCGTCCCATAAACAATATCGTTATCGCTTTGAAGAAGTCAAACATGATTAACTTTAATCGAATAAAAAATATTAATATTTCTGGTATATAACTATCATAGAATATGTTTTCATAATAAATATATTTAGAGATATAAATATAAATATTATTAATATTTTTAGTCAAATTTATTTTGTAAGTCCTTGCTAGGAACCTGACATGACACATATTATAGAAGTGTTGATTAGCCAAGTACTGTTCTGAGACTTGGTTGAGCTATCTCGTCGATCTCCTTAGCTGTCGATATTAATTGGCCCCTGTGTCCCATATCTCTAATTTCGCTTGAAACGATCGAAATTCTGCACTAGCTGGATTCTCCAGCACGCCCATTTTTCTCGGTCAAGAATAGGCCATCTCATCATAGAATAAAAGGTGTCACTGGCCACCACTTCCATTCTGAAAAAACACACTGGAATACTCCATACACATTATTTGAGGAAAAAGAAAACTTGCACAGAGTTTCCTGTTCCTCGGCCCAGTTGCATTTGTTTTTATATATGATAGAGCAGGCAATTCAAGGATCATCTTTGAATGGAAGCAAAGTAGCATGCATGGGTCAATTATCAAAAGCTTAGCTTGGCCAGAAACTGTGGAAGCAATTGGTTTCTGCACCCATAAACCATGTATCGCAGTCGCTTGGTTAGGTGCCGTGCAGCCTACCGGAGAACATCACTGGACGAGTTATCGTCCAACACCACCCAAATTGATAATGACACATCAAAAGCTGTCTAGATATCATAAACTATACAGGGGGCAACCGTTTACATCGACAACATGTCAACATGCATTTCTAGGTACGATTATTCTTGGTAGAAAATACGCACATTTTTCTAGTGGTAGAAAAATCATAAAGCACATTCAAAAGGGGACATCATGCATGCATGTTGCTAAGTAATAAAGTGCAACCAAAGCTTTAGTACTTTTTTAGTCTAAAACTTTTGCCACGCTCGCGTGATGACTATCTGGTCGCATGCAGAACACACAGTAGTGTTAGGCCGGTTTCACCACCTAACGTTTTGCCGATTGCCGCTGCTTGTTTTCCAGCAAAACACCGGGTCCCAAGCAAACGCGTGGTGGTCGCCGTCGTCACGACAGTCGCCGGCGTGCTTCTCCTGCTTTCGGTTGTCTGCTGCTGCGTCTGGAGGAAGAGGAGGAAACGTCAATGCGCGACGGATTCCTCGGCGCCGAGCGGCGGAGACGACGTGCTCCCGTTCAGGACAAGGAAACAGCAAGCGTTGGACGAGAACTGGAAAGGTGCCGAGAAAGACGTCGACGACCTGCCGCTGTTTGATCTGGCCGTGATCCTGGCCGCCACCGACAGTTTCTCTGCGAGCAACAAGATCGGCGAAGGCGGATTTGGTCCTGTTTACATGGTAAGCAAGAACGATAGGAAGGAGTGTGTGCTTGTTAACAGTAGGATGATAAACCTGATCATATAATCTGAAAAGGTGTTTGTTAGACGATTCTCCCTGACTTCTAATGGGAGCTACCTGCGAATTGTTGGCAGGGAAAGCTTGAGGATGGGCAGGAAGTGGCCGTCAAGAGGCTGTCCCGGAGATCGATGCAAGGGGCGGTGGAGTTCAAGAACGAGGTGAAGCTGATAGCCAAGCTTCAGCACAGGAACCTCGTCAGGCTGCTCGGCTGCTGCGTCGACGAGGAGGAGAGGATGCTCCTGTACGAGTACATGCACAACCAGAGCCTCGACACGTTCATATTTGGTCAGTTTAACTTTGCGTAAACTACATCTGCATATAAAGAAGTTTAACTTACTGAAAAGTACTTATGTCAATGGTTATGCGTTGTGCAGATGAAGGAAAGCGGAGTTTGCTAAGGTGGCAGAAACGCTTTGACATCATTTTGGGGATTGCGAGGGGTTTACAGTATCTGCATGAAGACTCAAGGTTCAGGATCATCCATAGGGATCTGAAGGCGAGCAACGTGTTACTGGACAGGAACATGGTCCCCAAAATTTCAGACTTCGGCATCGCAAGGATGTTCGGAGGTGACCAGACCACAGCATATACATTGAAGGTCATTGGAACATAGTAAGTTCTTTTCTTGATGTCCTGGTCCTATGGTCCCCAAATTATGGACATTCAGACTGACATGAGCTATGAATTTTGGTTTTCAGCGGCTACATGTCCCCAGAGTATGCGATGGATGGCGTGTTTTCCATGAAGTCCGACATCTACAGCTTCGGCGTGCTGGTTCTCGAGATCATCACTGGCAAGAGAAACCGAGGTTTCTACGAAGAAGACCTTGATCTCAACCTCCTCCGATATGTAAGTACTAACAGTAAGCACCACACTTACTACAATTACAAGTGTTCCTTTCTGAACTTTAATTTGTTATCTAACCATATGCATGCTCTGGTCTGGTCATTTCATTGTCCAGGCGTGGATGATGTGGAAAGAAGGCAGGAGCGTCGAGTTGGTGGACAAGGTCATGGACGGCAGCGGCGTCAACTACAGCGAGGTGCTGCGATGCATCCAGGTCGCGCTCCTGTGCGTCGAGGTGCAGCCCAGGAACAGGCCCCTGATGTCGTCGGTCGTCATGATGCTGGCCAGCGAGAACGCGACGGTCCCTGAGCCGAACGAGCCCGGGGTGAACATCGGGAAGAACACGTCGGAGGACACGGACTCGTCTCATGGCCTCACGGCCAACAGCGTGACCATAACCGCAATTGACGCTAGGTAGCTGCTTGGATTTACCAGACCACCAGTAGTCATTCTTCTCTTGGTGCTCTAAAAATGTAGTCTGTGCCGTGTATTGTATACGTAGCTTTTGTACAGTACAGCAATGGTTCCGTTGCCACAAGCTAGCCCACAACAAAGGCCTGGCTCTCGGTTTTTTTAACCACTGGCCACACTCCAACCCTCCTCTGTAAGATGTAAAGTTCAGAGCTTGTAAAGATTTATATACATTCAAAAGTCACCCGGTTCAATTCATTGACGGAAACAACGAGTGCATTTTTCTTCCATGTTCTGTCTTGCAAACTTGAGCAGCTTCACTTTCGAGGGGCGTGTATCGTGTACTTGAAGTCTGCGAGGACAGTACGTTGCTCTCCATCACCTTCGTAACATCAACCTGCTCGGCTGCTGTTCCTGTCGTTAGGTCTCGTATTCCTGCGTTCCGATGGCCGCCAGTCTGGGCGTGGCTGTGAATCCAATGAATGATTGTTTGACGACTGACGAGTCACACAGCATAAAAGCGTTGCTTAGTGCGCGCGGTCGACTCATGCCACGTCGATTGCGATGCGAGCCCCGCGGACAGTAGAATTCTTCGTTCGCGATGCGTCTCTGATGGTCGCACGCGCTAGGCCACGGGCTGCTGGACTGAAGCTGAGATGAATCCTTGAACACGGTGGACGGGGTGGACAGGGCCGAGGCGCGGGATGGTGGCGCAGTGCGGCCGGCGATGGGGTGCGGCGCGGCAGGGGGACGGGCGCTGCGTGAGCGGTGCAGAGTGCGGCGGCAGATGGGCGGTGATGCCCCGACAGCCAAATGCGCGTGCGACGGGGAAGAGCATGCCTGTTGGGCTGTCCGGTGCGCAGGCCCATGAAGATAGCGTCCGGATGGCGGCGGACGCCCGTGGCCAAGCCGATTTCGTTGGGTTATGGAACCTCCATGCTCCTATTTTTTGAATTTATTTTAGAATTCAACAGTGTTATATATTTTTATTTTTATTTGTATATATTTTTATTGATAGATGATATCTCTATTGCTAATAAGGTGTTTGCGGTTCGTGAATATCGTGATCTACTAGCTCAGTTCTTCGAAGATGTTCATAGAGGTAAGATTTGCTTACGCGTGTGTGAGTGTATTTGTGTTGTAAGTATATATATTGTATGCCAAGGGGTTCACGGCGCAATGGCAAAGGCCATTGGTTGGGGGGCTCCCACCCAGGGTTCAAATCCTGGGTGCGGTACTTTATTCTGGTTTTTTTCCAGGATTTTCCGACGCTATGCATTAAGTGGTAGGCGACAGCGAGGCGCCCCGGCTCAGTACTTCGAAGGTCCTCATAGGAGTAGGGTTTGCGTACGTGTGTTCATATGGGTGAGTGTGCGTGCGTGTCGAGTGTCTGCGTTGTACTGTGTAATCTCAAAAAAAAAGTATATATATATATTGTATTGTGTAATTCTAAAAAAAATGTAAGTCTAGGCCTACAAACGAAGGAAAAGTGCTCATAGGAGTAGGGTTTGCGTACGTGTGTTCATATGGGTGAGTGTGCGTGCGTGTTGAGTGTCTGCGTTGTACTGTGTAATCTAAAAAAAAGTATATATATTGTATTGTGTAATTCTAAAAAAAATGTAAGTCTAGGCCTACAAACGAAGGAAAAGTTGGCTGGCCAAGTCAACTCTATCCACCCTCGGGCAATCTTTCATTAAAAAAATATTAAAAAAAACTTGAGCACGAAAAATCGGACAACTGAGATTGTTGTTTAGACTAAACAACTTCGCCAGGATCTCAACCAAACAGGCCTGAAGTGCCCATCCCCAAGTCTATGACATGTAGTACTAGTATTGGCCTACTATTCGGTATGTATATGACTCAAAAGTCTAAGAATTTAAGAAGACAGCAGCTCAACTTCAAGATGGATGCTAATTGACAGCAGCTCAACAAGACAACAAGTCGCAATGCCTCAGCTTTCAGAGAGTCCGACTGCAGTGCGACCCGCCGGCGCCGATAGCCGATTCTACGAGGCGTGACTCCGTGCAGGCGAATGATTCAGCAATAGTAGGCTGCCAGTCAACACAAGATTGAAGTAAGCACTGTAGGGGTTCCATTTCTCTTCCTGTAATTTCTAAATTCTAAAATTGAGAACGTATCCGTTAGTTTATTTAAATTGTGAATTTGTGAATCGTCTAAATGCTCATTCTCTATTATATTGGTCTAAAGACTAGTGATTGATGTAGTATTCTGTACTCAGTCTCATTAGTTATTATAAGCAGTGACTGAGTTTTTATTTTACCAACAGCCTCTGAGTTTTACTTCGGCTCCAAGCCCTGGAAAACTCAGTGTAACACCCAAGCAAGGTGTTAAGCAAAATCATTACATGCGCATCTCCCAAGGTGTAACACCCATTCGTTGGATATTATGGCTGACAAGAACTGAATTTGTTTTAAACAAGTGTCAACCCAAAACATTTTTGTAGATATTGGTTACATCAACGGGCGCAGTTATAGCCATGTGAAGACAACAAGAAATGGATCATCCAAGTTTGTCGAATCCTAGAGGCAGCCGCGATGCAATTATTTGCTTCTTTTCGATGGCCAAATAATGTTAGAATTGAGTTTTCATATAGACTTTCTTTTATATACCCTACTGTAATAAGTGGTTCGATTCTGTTAGCACAAGAGATGAAGTTAAATTTAGTTCCTTTATCTTTATCTACCCTACTGTAATAAGTTAGATTTAGTTACTCAGGTGCTCACTTTGTATACGCACACGTTGGCCTGCGGAACAACTCATACGAACTGAACTGAGTCAGTGTACTGAACTAGAACTGACATGAAGTGCTTCGTAATATTAGCAAAATTTCTTAATTTCTGACATCGTGTCACTTGTCGGTGATAAAAGCAACAAAGATTCTACACCTGCTGCTATTATTTAATATTCATATAATTTTCTGCTGCTTAATCACACAACACAAGATACTGAAGAGGCCACCAAATTTACTCTACAATACACATTTCCCTAGTAGTTTAAGTTTAGATAAGGTGTCTTTGTCATAACTCTATCTTTTTGAGGAAGAGTCATAACTTCTATCGACCTTCAAGCATGGTGATCGTTGCACTGTCAAATATGCTGCAGTCTGGCTTGGTTGATGATGTGTCTGTTTCCATTAGAACTCTCCTAGCTGCAAAGCCAGGCTGCTTAGGAGTTGGCAGTGAGGTGGCATCAGGACTAGCTAACATCAGAAGCACCTGAGACATCAGTGGACGGTCGTCTGGATTCTCCTGCACACACAAGAGTCCAACTCTGATGCACTTCTGTACTTCGTCTGAGTTGAATGATCCATTCATTCTTTCATCTGCTAACTCTATGCTCTTCTCCTCGTTCCATAAGCTCCATGCCTGCAGAAAAAAAATATATTGCCAGGTTTCAGAAGTTTTATTGAGAAATACTACTTGAAGTCGATAGATGGTAAGTTGTCACTTACATGGCCTAGAAGGCTTTGGTTGTTTGAACAGGAATATACTCCTCTGTTTCTTCTACCACTAACAATTTCCAGCAATAATACTCCATAACTGAATACATCTGACTTGACAGAGAAGATTCCATCCATTGCATACTCCGGAGACATGTAACCACTGCCAAAAAAAAAAAGGACACATGAATTGGATTAGTACTGCAAAGTGTATTTGTATGATGAGCATTGCATTCCTTTCTCACAACTTACTATGTGCCAACCACTTTTCGGGTATTAATTTCTGTCTCTTCATTGCCAAATATTCTTGCCATTCCAAAGTCTGAAATTTTGGGAGTCATCTCCGTGTCTAGAAGAACGTTAGCTGCCTTTAGATCTCTATGGATGATTCTGTATCTCGAGTCCTGGTGGAGATAGAGTAAACCTCGAGTAATGCCTTCTATTATGCGATACCGCACTTGCCAATCAAGTACAACATTGTCTTTTTCTGTTGACATACAGAAGGAGGTTAGTTTTTTGTTGTTGTGGAAATATAATCAAATATTCATGGTGACTGGTGAGAAAAGATAGGTACCAAATAGGAAATAGTCCAGGCTCTTGTTTGCCATGTACTCATAAACAAGCATCCTTTCTTGTCCACTAATGCTGCATCCAAGAAGCCGAACAAGATTCCGATGCTGGAGTTTGGCTATCAACAAGACCTCATTCTTGAACTCATCAAGACCTTGTGCAGATGTTTTCGAAAGTGTTTTCACTGCGATTTCCATTCCATCCTCGAGCTTACCCTGCAATATTGATGGAAACCATTCCAATTAACCATACAGTCAAAAATTAACCATACAGTAGAAGGGCTGGAGTTTTCAGGACTTGGGATACTAGAAAACTAAAAAAGGCATTGGCATCGTATTTCTTCTGGTTGATTTGGGATTAATATGTTGTGGTAATCTCAAACAAGTAGTATAAATATCTTTAGTTGCTTTAGATCAAGAATGTTGTTGAAAATCAATTAGCATCTTGATGCCACTTTTTTCTCATTACTAAAAGAATTGTTAGCATGAATATGCATATCTGACTCTGTTCATATAGATTATAGAGTGCCACCTTATACACTGGTCCAAAGCCACCTTCGCCAAGCTTGTTGTTGATGGAGAAACCATCCGTAGCAGCCGCAATTGTCCCCAGATCAAATATTGGCAGCTCCAGGTCATCATCATGACTGCTTCCCTCGTACCGACGGCCGGTGCTGCGTGAGGCGCCACTCCATTTACTTGATCCTGTTACATATTGCCATGTAAAAGTTAGGACAACATCAAGAAACATACATGAACAGTCGTCCGTTTGTCCCTTCTGTTCAGGTATTTGTGTGTCTTTCTGACGGAGTGTGATGGTAGTTCATCAGTGCGTGTTGTTACCGGCTGTTCTTGTTAGCTTTCTCCTTCTTGACCAGATGAGGAGACCAGCAACTGCTAGAAGAAGCGCCAGCACCGAGACGCCGACACCAACTCCGATTTTAATCCGTGCCTCCCTTGATTTAGCTTCTAGTACATCTGTATAAGGAATCATGAGTGTTAGTAGTAGTAGTTTAGCGGTGGACAATAATCCTCAGCATATTGACCTAGAGGAAGACACTGTACTGTAACCATGTGACCGTGAGATCGTTCAGTTGGGTTTCTGCATGCATCATGTGACTGAAGGGTGGATCCAGACGAAAGCGCTGTACTGTAATCATGTAGTAAATGCGATATACAGTATCCTTGGGATGCGACATGCCAAACTAGCATCACATGCATGCCCGCTAGCTGCGACCCTGCGTCAACAAGAATCAATCGAGGACGAGAGATCGGTTGGCATGGGACCTTGAATTGGTTTCGCAAATGGAAGTACTAGGCCTTTCGTGATCTGGGATGCGCTAGAACACGGGGTGCTGTTGCTTGGTGTTGGTGAGATGCATGCTACCTGTTGTTGGCCTTGCCTTACTGTCAGATGATGATTCAGGTCTGCATCGTCCGCGCATCCGTCCGAGGTCCTTTTCACAGTGTGGCAAAGGCCCTGCCCGCGCCTCCGACCACACACTAGCAGAGACCAGAGTCCACTACAAGAGGGCACAGCCGGCCAGCCCAAAAGCCACTGTTTGCCCGTGTCGTACGGAGGGTGGAACGAGGCTGGCAATTCAATTGTCCGATCGGGGCGGGGCGTCTCCGCCGGGACCGGCCGCGCACGCCGACGACAGAGATGGGGGGACCGACCCGTGGGCCGTGACGTGGGGTTTGCTTTGCCCTGGACTGGACGTGCATGTGATCAGCGCCGGGCGGCGGGCCGGCCGGCCCCATGCGGCCGTTTCAGTGCGGTGCGGGCCCAATACGCTATGCTGCACAATCGCGCGCGTTCCAATCGATTTGGGTTCCACCAATCGGAACGTGGAATGCATGACAGATGGGATGGGACCGTGTACTGTCTCTCGGTTTCGGCTCGCTCGGAGTCGGAGACTTCGTATACAGGGACTGCTTAACACGTTTAGCCATGCATGATGCTATATGCAATGCACGGGTGCACGACTCAGGAAGCTTTCTACCTCTTGATTCTTATTCACATGATTGATATATGCTTCAACTTGTGCCCTATCTGTCACCTAATGATAAAGGTTTAGCTTATCTTGTGGATCCACATATCAGTGTTCATCACCTCCCTCCCACTATACCCTCTCGGAAACGATATTTCACCAACCAGCACCAGATTCCTCTTTGTGCCCACGAGGTTGAGCTGTACGTGCTCCCAGCCTACAGAGGCTAAAGGCCGTCGGCCAACACCTATGCAGGACCAGGACCATTCAGCTCGCCACTCATATACAAGTACGTACAGTACGTGTGCAACAGTCGTCCTTCTTTCAGCAGTGAGCTAGCACACCGCTAAAAGCGATACTTGCCTGTCGCTTTTCGGCTTTCGATCGGTGGATGTGGATGAAAAAAAAGAGGTACACGTCACCGCGCGCGTCAGAAACTCAAAAGGGACCTAACAACCATGTGTTCATTTGTACGAAATATTTTGTCACGAGCAACTGACGTCGACGGCATCCGGGTTCATCCTGCAGCGCTCGGGACTTCGAGAGATTTGCCATCGCAACCACGCAAATTTAGATTTGTCGGCGCGAGCGTGAGCGCGAACGAATCTAAGAGAAACCAACAGGCCGAAGTCAAATGGTTTTTTTTTTAATCTCTTTCATGAGCAAGTATAATAACTAGCTATAAATAGACTAAATGGCGAGGTGGAAAGAAGAGAAGAGAGAAGATAGGTAGGATATAAGTTTACAACTGGTTTAAACATAAGAAGTGAGAAATTTTGTAAGAGAAATAAGTGGTCATATACTAATAATAAAGAGCTAATTACTATATGGGTGGTTGAGAGGTAGATTGCAAAGATCCTTGCAGCAAAGCAGTTGGTTATATTATTAGCCTTGCTCTCAGAGCCTCAAAAAGCCTTTCTAGATCTAACTCTCTAAACCATCATTTGAAGAGTCATTTGTATAAAAATTATTTTATTTTTTTCACTCTCCAGCAGTTTTTGTATATCTCATACCCAATCTAAATAGTTATTCTCGTCTTCTATTTTTAGCTAACAAAAAATTCAGAATACAAGATTGCTATATTTAGAAAAACTATTGGAGGGATTTTTTAATTTATATTCCTAGTATTTAGGAAGGATATGCAGAGTCGGTTGAAGATACTCTTAGCATGTAGTACACGAGCCTAATTGCCAAATACAGGCTAATTAAATGTCATGTTTTATAGCAATCCAAAAAAACAATGGGTCTAGAGATTTGAAACATAGTTATACAATATAAGATATAAATGTCTCTTGAGCAAATGACTTTTCAAGTTGCATAATGAATAAAGGGTTTGACATGAGCTTTTAAAAGACAAATTTGTTAAATACAAAGTCACTTGCAAATTTGTAAAAAAGTCAGGTGATTCTCTTTTTTCATTAGTTTCATGAATGTTAAAGAGGCTTTTTTTTGAGCTTGTGTTTTTTAGGTTATTGGATGGCACCAAAACATATTTTGTGAAAAATATTTGGTTGGGTAATCATTCTTTAAAATAAAAATAACCAACTTTGAATAATATAGCACGCAATAAATATGCAAAGGTTACACTGACTGAGGTACTAAGCACAACAATACTTATAACAATAATGGGTTAAGTTTTCGTAATGGCGTTGGCAGGTTTCCTGAAGTTGAGGTCGTCTCTAAGTTTGTTGTAATCCTCGACTTCTTCCGATTCTCTTTTCTTTTTTTTGTGTGTTTTTGGGCATCCTCCTCCTTGGTAATAAGTTCGGTGCTTACCATTGACGAGGTAGTTTGTAATATTTCTCTACTTTCTCTTAATGAACATGAGGCACGGTCGCAATAAAAAAAGATACATTTAAATCTAAAAATAAAAATCTTCATGTGATTCTTTAAAAGGGTAACGTTTAAAAAACATATATCAAAGAAATTATAATGGAGATACAACTTGTTGTTTTTGTAGTAAGCCAAAAAAACCATCCTTCTCTTTTGAGTGCATTTATGCTAGGCAACGTTTTAAATCTCCAGCCATGGCATTTAGCCAATGGCCACCAAACAACGGACAGTAGAACTAAATGGGAGCTATAACAGGTTATAACCACTAAATTATACATGGACACAAATAGCTTGATCTAGCGAGCCCACATGATGCTAGATCTTAAAACACCTCTAGATATCCAAAACTTATTTAATGATATAGGCGCCTACAAGGAATAAATATTTTAGATCCTTTTTATTAGGAGGTGTAGCAGTGAGTTGTTAATCTATTTGGCTCACAAGGATTGAAGTTGTTTTTTCACAACTAACGATTTAAAACTCGAAACGCATTGGTTGTGTGTTTGTGGGCAAGCTAGAGAACGTGGCTACGTGTATCTCGCTTCTTTTGAGGGTTTGTTTGGATGGACATGTATTACCTCAATCCACATGTGTCGAAGTGGATTGGAGTAGATTTAAACTAAATTCTACTCTAATCCACTCCAATACATATAGTTTAATTTGAGGTAGATACACGCGTATCCAAACAAGGCCCGAATGGCATCTTATTTCAGGGGCTGAGTAAGTCAGATTGGTTGTGTAAATTCCGTCTAGTCATTACTATTATTTGATTCTCACAATATAGTTGATTGTTCTTTCTGTTGTCCAGAAAATGAGCGTTAATTAAGAGAAATGAACTAGCCCATCAGTGCACGGGTGGCAGGTTATGGAAGCCTGTGCAACGAATGGTCTTCATGTCTCACGTGATGCACGGTATTGCTATTGCACGGTGAAGTCGCACGTCAAGGATCTACGTGACTACGTACGTACGTGCCTCAGGGTGATGCACGTATTATTGCAGCTGCTGCAGCAACGACAACCAGCAAGCAACGTAACAGTTCGTATCGTATTATTATTGACCTTTTTGGCTTTTGCTGCAGCCAAAGCTTACTGCTTTCGGTAGTGCTCTACTTTTGGAAAGTGGCGAGGGGACGCTGTCTCCCTCACAAAAGCTCTTTTTTGCTTCTCGACTATTATTGCACGATCTCATCATCTCACCGTCTCACATTGTTGGTGATAAAGGAATTGAAGGGTACTGTAACAAGGACGGGTTAAAGCGTAAAGATGATCGCTCGTGTGTCGTGGTGACCATTTCGGCATCTCGCACAGCTAGCATCCCCTCCCATAAAAACGGATAACACATGGCCTCCCTCCAACTCTCCATCAGCTGAATCAGGACGCCTTGCTCGGTGCCTCTCGCCGTCTTCTTTGCCGGACAGTGGTCACCGACGACGGCGATTCGCCGATCGATAAAGGCAGAGGTAGCTCTGTTTTGGATGGACTTTAGCAGCCATCTTCCCGCAAGAGAACGTAAATGTTTCCTCATCAGAAACGTGGACGTTCGGGAACGAGGAACGTGGCCATATTCCACGTTTCCGGCTGCCAACTGTATTGATGCGAATATACGACATCCCATGCAGAGCGAACTACCATGGTGGACGTACGTAAACGACCGCAATACGGAGTACGTAAACAGGGGGGCGGCGTTCGATTCGTACGTACCGAGATCCGCGGCGGCGAGGCGGACGAAGAGGTCCTGGCCGAAGTCGGGGTACACGCGCAGGTCGGTGAGCCCCGTGGTCCACATGACGCACCCCGATCCTGCGCCGTTGCCGCGTCCCCCGCCGGCGCCGACGCTGACGTTGGCGCTGGCGTACGCGGTGCAGGAGCAGTTCCGGAGGCACGCCTGCCGGCACTGCTCCAGCGTGAGGCTCCAGTCCACGGCGCTCCGCTCGGTGTCGGGCACCTTGGCGTGGCGCACCGTGATGAAGCCGTCGGTGCCGTTGCGGCAGTCCAGCGGCGTGGACCGCACGCACCCGTCCCGGCCGTCCCTCAGCGCCCACGCCGCGGGGGTCTTCGGGGTGAAGCCGTGGAGGCAGGAGCAGACGGGCATGTTGTTGGTGTCGCACACGCCGTTGGGCCCGCACGGAGACACCGCGTCGCACTGGTCCTTGGGCGCGTACCAGTACAGGTTCCACGCCTTGGCCGCCTCCACCCACGTCGAGCGCTGCAGCAAGCCGTAGTTGCCCGTGCTCACGACGCCCAGGTGCGAGATGATCGACGCGTTGTGCACCTGGAAGCTGTAGGTTACTTCCTGCGCACTGTTTATGAAGCTGAAGGTGAAGCCGGAGTAGGTGGCGGTGTCCGGCACGCCGGTGAACTGGACGCCGTCCCAGGGCCCGGAGCGCCAGACTTTCTCGCCGCCGTTCCAGATGAACACCTGGGGGTCGCCGTTGGTGTCCATCACCATGGCGACGGGGCCCGGGGAGGGGTCCGACGCGCTCTTCCACGACGTCAGCGTCCGGTTCTTCTTCTTCACGTAGTCGATCCCCACCTTCATCTCCGGGAGCATCGTGTCCGTCGGGTAGTCGAACCCTTCCCACGCCACGGCGCCGCCGACGCCGTCGGCCAGCACCAGGTTGCCGTTGTCGAGGATCTGGGCGGTCGGGGTCGCCAGCTTGGACGCCGGCTGGACGGACCAAACGACGGTCTTGTTCCCCGCGGCAATGGCGAGCGTGCCGCCGGCGGAGACGGAGAGCGTGGCGCCCGGGTTGTCCCCGACGGCGCCCGCGATCGGGGCCTCGCGGTTGGCGACCCACACGACGGTGCGGAGGGAGACCTTGTTGTACCACACGCCGAGGTAGGTGCTGTTGGCGCCCGGCGGGGTGAAGAAGCCCAGCGCGAAGTTGCCCTCGCCGCCCGAGACCAGCGTCTCGTTGGCCGCCAGCGGGGTGCTCGGCGTGATGGTGTCCCTTGCGGTTGCGGCATGGCAGGCCGCAAGGTGGCGGAGTAGGTAGAGGAGGACGCACAGGAGTGGGGACGCCATTGGTCGGCGCGGACGACGACGATGGGCCGCCAGTGCCTCCGGCGGCGCCGCGC